>JADGMW010000015.1_pt1 | contig 277666 bp, 267 predicted proteins | sample 8641801 | NCBI WGS metagenome assembly JADGMW01 (sample SAMN16272018, study PRJNA661076) | feces metagenome | isolation source: fecal sample from diarrhoea affected cattle A | host: Bos taurus | place: South Africa: Lokaleng Village, Mahikeng | collected 2019-09 | reverse complement strand
CATCCGTGAGCATAGGCGACCCTGATACCTGCGGTCCTCACCGGATGCTTACAGATCGAATAGCCGAACGGGTTGAGCAGATTGCACCTCCTCCACTACCTGCAGATATTGGAGCGAGCATACGAGCGAGAATACAGGAGCGGAGCAGTGGAACTCGGAGCTATTTAGGTCGAGATGATCTTTTCGAGAGCGTCCATGGAGTGGATGCACGAAGGGGAATTTGGCGTCTTAAAAGCGATGTTTTCAGTCCATCCAACCCCGACAACACACAGGAGGTGTCAGAGGCGTTCATCGATGCTGAAGAGGGGCGAGCTACCCTGCGCGTCCATCTCCGAAGGGAGCGTTCACGTGCGCTTATCATTCAGTTCAAGGCGCAGTTAAATGACTGCACTTGTCAGGTGTGCGGCTTCAATTTTGAGAGTTTTTACGGGAGAATGGGAAAAGACTTTATTGAGGCCCATCACGTTGTACCCGTTGCCAAGCTTAAGGATGGTCGACGAACCAAGATAAGTGATCTTGTTCCGGTGTGTTCCAACTGCCACCGGATGATTCATCGGAATGGTCTAGTTACTGTTCAAGAAATCACCGAAATAGTGAAGAGCCAGCGTATGCCGAGCCTTCTGTAGAACGGTTAGAATTAGACGGCGTCAGGGTTGCGGGCTCTGCCCTCTAAGTAAAATGTGGCTATCCCGTTGATCCTGCGGAAATAAGACAGGACTAGCTTAGCATACACGCCGACATTTTTCTCACAGGCAATTAAAAGCAAGTGACTGTTTGGCAGCCCGAGCATATCTGCCAATTTGTCTGTCTGTTTTAGAACGTAATCGCGTACCACTTCTGCTGAAAACTCCATCGACTTGTCAGCAGCTAAAAGACCTTCGTTCCTCAAAGCTTTTCGAATTGCGCCGTAGATTTGCATGTAGTCATCACGGCTGCTGATCACTTTTTGGATTGCATTTGCGACCTCAATCAGCCCTTCTTCGCTGCCCTCTACCTCAACGTAGCCCGGTGAGTGGTACTCGATTGCTGCAACTCTTAACGGATGTACAGATTGCAGGTGTTCCTTTACGCCTCCATAGAACGATAGGTAGCTTCCGCCTCCCTGCCATTCACGGTTTGAGATAGAAGCTTTGAGGAAAACCTCATCTAGAACGGATGTGGTGCCTTCCGTTAAATTCCGTGCAATAGATTGTAGTGAATAGGCATCAGCCAACCTCCCGTGGAAGCGCGAAAAATCTCGTGCTTCCCATATCCCATCGATTAAAAAACGCTGCCGATAAGCTTTGGAGGTGTCTCCAGCAACAAGTGGATGGGTGTGTACAGTTGAGAAAATGCCATGCTCGGGAAGGTAATTTTCCGTAGGAACACGTTTTAGCGGTAGGTCCGCTTCGGTTGATGCTACATCGACTACATACAGCCTCACTTTCGGAGTTCGCTCGAAAACTACCCGAAGTTCTAGCTTCCCGCGAAGATAGGCATCTAAATACCGATCTACCGGCTCGCAGCAGATCAGCGGGTAGCCGTAGCCTTCAATGAACGTGGCATAGCCAATCAAAATAGCATTGTTGTTTGCTCTAAGAAGAGCCAACTGTGGCCCCTCGTAGTTCACCAATATATGCTCTATTTTGGCTGACGCTGGCTTAGTTGGGCTGATAGGCATTCAGGTCCACTACGTTCGCTACCGAGCTTGCAGGGCTGTAGTTAGCATACATCCAAACATCCACATGCTTACTGGGCGAGATGCGAGCACAGCCTGAAGTTTCGTCCACTTCAATATAGGCTACGCAAGACATGTGCTTAAGACGTGGAAACTTCGTCAGCCCCTTTAATCTATGGCTTTCATAGCTTGTCAAAAACATCGAGCAAGAAGCCCATGAGGCCAGATCGCCAACTTTGGGAGGTGGGTATCCTAAGGCCATGTGAGACCTAAAATCATCATCGACGACTTTTTTGGACGGAACCAGCCTCAACAAAACAGTCGTAGGAGCAGGTGTGGCGTCTGCAGGAGGACAGCCATCCGGCAGGTCCTCTCGCCATTGGATATTGTTCAAAGTCACTGTAGACACACTGTTGCAAACCAACTGCTTCCAGCTTGATCATATTTCACAACGTGTCAAAGACTTCTTTGGAGAATTTTTGGAAGATTACAGGATTTTCTCCATCCAATTTTTTAGAACCTCTAATGGATAACCGTTACCATACGTTTGTCCTTCTCCGGCCGTGGTCCAACCGCCGATTTGATCAACAATGTCGCTTGGGCATTCTACAGCACGAAGCCGATCACGTATGCTGTGACGGAAGCTATGAACAACACAACCTTCGGGTACAAAAGCATTAAGCCACTTATTCAGTGACGCGCTGGCAGAGTTGGCGTTCGTCCGCTCCAACTTGTTGTATCTCGGGAATGCTCGTGCTGAGCAACTTTGCTCCACTATCCGCTGTGCTGACCAAAGTGCATTCCCGACCAACGGTATGACCCGTTTACTAGAAATGGTTTTAAGTGGGCGCCATGAATGAGGTTGAATAATCAGGTGGGGAATATCGTCGTCTAGCTTGATGTCAGATAAAGCTAGTCCAGCCGCTTCTGCCAGCCTCATGCCCGTGTCACTAATAAGAGCCAGGAGCCAACGAATATCATCATCAATCAAGCGGCACTGGGCTTGGACCGTGCGAACATCGCAAAGTGGTATCGGCTTCCTGTCTTCTGGCTTTTCCTCCCTTCTGAGGTAAACTCCTGAAAACGGGTTAGGCGCGGCCATCCCTTTTTCACTTAAAGTAAAGCCGACAATGGCTTTGATGGTGGTTATCACCCGCTCCACGCTGCTGGTCCCTAACCCGCGTGCATAAAGTGCGTCCCTAAAGGTTGTCGCGTCAGACTTGTTATAGGCGAGCAATGGTTTGTCTCCAGAGCATGCAATCAGGTAATCTACCGCTCTGTCCACCGCCATGTGGAACGTCTTAGACCTGCCTTTACCTTTTAGAGTGAGGTATATGCATTTGGCCTCTTGGATTGTGGGGCTTGGTTTTCTTGATCGCTCTTCATCAAGAAGCAGGCGATGATTTCCGGGAACTGTATCGGTAGACAGTCTCAGCTTAAACCAGAACTCATCTAGTTTCATGGCGTGAACCCTACCTCTCGCTTCCGCATCTCTGACTGACTTGGTCCGCAGAGAAAAAGAGATGCGATCTGTCGCATAGTGGCTACGCAGGTCAGAAGGAACACGCCTAGTGAAGTAGTAGATGCCCTCCTTAAGGAAGGCGAACTGAACTGATTTGGTCTGCAAAATGGTCTACCCCAAAAGCTGCACAAGACAGGTTTCGTAGGCAAATCAGCTGTTTAGACAGGTGGGGAAGAGAAAAGTGGTGCCCCCCGCCGGACTCGAACCGGCACGCCTCGCAGCGGAGGATTTTGAGTCCTCTGCGTCTACCATTCCGCCAGAGGGGCACGAGAACGGTTCCTATCTCAGTCCCAGATGGCGCGCAACATCCCGATGCACTTTATCCCGCGTGAGCCTCGATGGAGCGGCGGCGGCAGCCGAGCCATCATCATTTGACGGCGCAATGAGGCAGGCGTAAACACCCGCTGCGGTCTTGCCCTGCCTCCCGCGCCCGTCCAGCCGGCAACCTCCCTCACAGAGGCTGCGAAATGGTCCTTGCCGTCCCGGCATCCGGGGCTCGCCCTCGACCGTAAAAGGACTGCGTTTCGCGGAGATTCCTATGCAGCCGACGACTAGACCGCTCTGGATGCGGTTCAGCTTCTTTCTGTTGCCCCTTATGGCGGCCAATATCCTTCAGGCCCTTTCCGGGACAGTGAACTCGATTTACGTGGGGCAAATGATCGGTGTGGAGGCTCTTGCGGCCACCGCAACGTTCTTTCCCATCATGTTCTTTCTGATGAGCTTCATCATCGGCCTGTCGGCCGGCTCAACCGTCCTCATCGGGCAGGCTTGGGGCGCCAAGAACATCGACAAGGTCAAACAGGTAACCGGAACCACGCTCACCGCCGCCTTGGCCCTGGGTGTTGTGGTTGCCATCGTCGGTGGCATCTGGACCGAACAGATCATGACTGTGCTGGGTGCGCCGGACAATATCATCGAGATGGCGGTCGGCTATGCCCGGATCGTTCTCATCGCCATGCCGTTTTTCTTCCTGTTTCTGGTGGTGACTTCCGTCCTCCGCGGTGTGGGAGATACGGTGACGCCGCTATTCTCGCTGATCCTTTCCATGGTCGTCAGCCTGCTGGTGACGCCGGCACTGATCCTGGGATGGTTTGGGTTGCCGCAACTGGGCGTGAACGCGGCTGCATGGGGGATGGTGTCGAGCTTCCTGACGGTGCTGACATTCCTGTTCTTTTACATGCGCATTCGAAACATGCCGCTCGCCCCGGATCATGTGCTGCTGTCTGCCATGCTTCGGCCCGACCTCAAACTGCTCGGTCTGATCCTCAAGCTCGGCATTCCGGCTGGCTTGCAGATGGTCATCTCATCGATCGCCGGTATTGTCGTGGTTGGGCTGGTCAACCGCTTCGGCTCTAACGCCACGGCGGCCTATGGGGCGCTGGGGCAGGTGATGAGCTACGTGCAGTTTCCGGCAATGTCGATCGGCATCGCCGCCTCGATTTTCGCTGCTCAGGCAATTGGCGCGCGGAAGCTGGATCAACTGGGCGCCATCACGCGCACCGCTCTGGTCCTCAACCTCATCATCACCGGCGGCTTGATCGTACTGGCTTATCTGTTCAGCCAACATGTGGTGGCCCTGTTCATCACGGATCCTGAGGTCATCGAACTGACCGAAACCCTGTTGCACGTGGTCCTCTGGAGTATCCTCTGCTTCGGTTGGAGCGTGGTGTTTTCGGGGATCATGCGCGCCAGCGGCACCGTCTACGCCCCGATGCTGCTCTCGCTCGCCTGCATCCTGCTGATCGAGTTGCCAGGCGCAGTCTGGTTGAGCCAGACCAGCCTCGGGCTCACCGGCATCTGGGTCGCCTATGCGGCCAGCTTCACCGCTATGCTGGTCCTGCAGGCTGCCTGGTATCAGTTCGTGTGGAAGAAGAAGAAGATCGTCGCCCTGGTCTGACAGCGGCATGTCCTGCTAAGTCGACCGGACGCCTCAGCAAGAAACAAAAATCCCCGCTCGCGCGGGGATTTTTTTGTTTGTGAAATCAGCTTCTGGGTTCAGACGCTGTCGCCGAAGAACATCCGCAGGGCGCGCTTGCCGCCCGGGGCGAAGACGTCGATCTCGACATTGACCGGTTCCTGGACCATGCGGCGGGTACGGGCGGAGAGCGTCATCACCACATTGAGCAGATCGCCAACCGAGCGGCGCTGCTTGGGCAGGATACGGTCAGTCATGCCCGACAGTGCCTTGTTGCGCACGCGCATATCGGGGGAGGCGAGGGGCGAGCGGCCGATGAAACTCGCCAGTTCGATCAGGGCATTACGTTCGCTCATTGGGCTACTCCAGACACAAGCACCAAACTGCATTCTTATGATCGGGGCGGCAGCTGTCCGCCACCCCACTGGGCTGTTCAGCCCTGCATGGCGAGGCACGCCAGGCTCTGTTCCTTGAGACGATTGCACATCGCCGTCGCATCGGTGCGGTCGCCGAAACCGACGAAACGGGCACGGTAGAAGGTCTGACCGTTCTTCTCGAAACGCTCGACATAGGAGCGGAAGTCGCCAAGACCGCCAACCTTGCCGGCAGCATCCGACAGCATGGCACGGGCACTGGCTTCGGACGGGCCGGCGCCGATCTGCACGATCCAGCCGCCAACAGGGGCAGATGCCGTCTGTACGGAGCCGCTGGTCAGAAGATCAACCGGCTGATCGGACCCGCCGACATTGCCTGCCGGAGCGAGTGGCGCGGACGGTGCGGTCTGGCCGAGTGCGGCCGGAGGAGCACCGAGGTTATAGGTTTCGCTCAGCCAGGCACCAATGATGTCATTGCTGGGATAGGCCGGGGTTGGCGCCTGGGTCGGCGCAGCGAGGATCGCTGCGGCCTGGACGGCAGGCTGGAGGCCAAGGTCAGCAGGCGCGGCCTGAGGGACCGGGACCGGCGCCGGCGCTGCTGCGCTTGCAACTGCGACGGGCTGCTGTTGCTGCTGCTGTGGCTGGGCGCCGTTACGGGCAACCAGTTCGGCAAGGCGGAAGCCAGGCAGCGGCATGGGCATTGCAAACACCGGCTTGGTGGGCTGGGCAATTGCGACCTGCACATTGCCGTGGCGGCCAGGGACGGGGACCATGGCGGTGCGCTGATAGTCGCCGCGACGACCCTTGGTCAGATAGGACGAGACCAGCTGGCGGACCTTCTCGTCACGGGCGCCGGCCGAGTTGAAGCCAAAAGCCACGATCACGATGTGACGGTTGTCCTTGCGGGCAGCGGTTAGCAGGTTCGAGCCGGCAGCGTTGATGTAGCCGGTCTTGATGCCGTCGACAGCGCCCATGTAGCCGAGCACCCGGTTGTGGTTGCCATAGGTCTTGCCGTTATAACGGAAGGCCGTGGTCTGGAAGAATTCATAGTACTGCGGGAAGTGCTGGAAGATCGCGATGCCGAGGATCGCCTGGTCGCGCACCGTGGTCACCTGGCCGCCATCGGGAAGACCCGAAGCGTTGCGGTAGGTGGTGCTGCGCATGCCCATGGCACGGGCGGTCGCGGTCATGCGCTCGGCGAATTTGCTCTCGCTGCCTGAAATATGTTCGGCGATCACGCGGGCCATGTCATTGGCCGAAAGGGTCACCAGCGACTTGATCGCGTCTTCGACTGCGATCGTCGAGCCAGCGCGCAGGCCAAGCTTGGTCGGAACCGCGGATGCGGCGTGCTTGGACACGGTCATCTTGGTCGACAGGGTGAGGTTGCCCGCCTGCAGCTCCTGGAAGAGCACATAGAGCGTCATGACCTTCGCAACGGACGCGGGATAGCGCCGCTGATCGGCCGCTTCCTCGTAAAGCACCTTGCCGGTCTTGGCATCGACGACGATGCCGGCATACTTGCGGAGGTTTTCGATGGAATGCGCAGGCATCGAACTCGACAGGCCGACAGCCAGGGCGAGAACGAAGGCGGCGATGGCGCGGAAGAACGTCGCGCGCCAAGGGGTCTTGGCCAGGAAGGTCAACCCGGTACTCCAACTCTACTCAATCGGGCCAAGTGGCCCGTACGCAACAAAAAACTCGATAATGCAGGGGTTGCTGGAGGTGTTCGTCCAGAAACTATCCTTGAAATGAATTTAATCGATGGCCGTTACCATTCCGTAAAATGCCATCGAATTTTGCAGTTTGTGACATTCGTGGCACCCTGCGTGCGAGCTGCCTTACCTCATCGGTAAATGTGCATTGAGTTTGGTTCTGGTAGTCACGTTTTCGGGAATTGATGGCCCTTAACATGCGGCCAAATTTGCCTACATAATGGGTCCCACCAGCTGCTTCGCTTTTACCAAAAGACTTTACGCAACATGACCTCACTATCCTCAGAAACGATGCAGCATCACCGCTCGGGGGAAAGCGCCGGAGTGGCCATAACCATGGCTGGTCCGCAAAAGAATGACAGCGACCGCGACGGTAGCGACAAGCCCAATTTTGAAACCGGGACGGTGACCAAGACGCGTCCCAAAACCAAAAGGCCGAACCTTTACCGGGTTCTCCTCCTAAACGACGACTACACGCCGATGGAATTCGTCGTTCTGGTGCTTCAGGATGTCTTCAACAAGTCACGCGAAGACGCCATGCGCATCATGCTGCACGTTCATCAAAAGGGGGTGGGTGAGTGCGGCGTATATCCTTACGAGGTCGCCGAAACCAAGGTGACGCGCGTCATGGATACGGCACGCAAGAACCAGCATCCGCTGCAATGCGTGATGGAAAAACAGTAGGAACATCAGATGCCCTCATTTTCGCGCGGACTCGAGAAGGCCCTGCACCAGGCAATGAACCTGGCCCGTGAGCGCAACCATGAGTTCGCCACGCTCGAGCACCTGCTGCTCGCCTTGACCGACGATCGGGAGACGATCGCCGTGCTCAATGGCTGCGATGTCGACATCGACGCGCTCAAGAGCGACCTCGAAGATTTCATCAATGAGGAGCTGGACAGCCTCATTGTCTCAAACGGCCAGGATGCGCGGCCCACAGCCGCGTTCCAGCGCGTCATCCAGCGCGCGGTTATTCACGTCCAGTCGTCCGGCCGGGAGGAAGTGACCGGGGCCAACGTGCTCGTCGCGATCTTTGCCGAGCGCGAGAGCCATGCTGCCTATTTCCTCGAACAGCAGGACATGAGCCGTCTGGACGCGGTCAATTTCATCTCCCACGGCATCACCAAGTCCGGCCCGAGCGAAGAGCGCAAGGTTCGGGGTGCCGAAGACGGGGAAGGGGCTCAGGACGGAAGCGCCGAAGGCAAGAAAAGTTCTGCCCTCGCGGACTTCTGCGTCAACCTTAACGAGAAGGCCCGTCAGGGCAAGATCGACCCGCTGATTGGTCGCGACAGTGAGTTGCGCCGCACCATTCAGGTCCTGTGCCGTCGTTCCAAGAACAACCCGCTCTATGTCGGCGACGCCGGTGTAGGCAAGACGGCCATTGCCGAAGGGCTCGCCCGCAAGATCATCGAAGGTGACGTGCCCGAGGTGCTCAAGGAAGCGGTCATCTACTCGCTCGACATGGGTTCGCTGCTTGCCGGCACCCGCTATCGCGGCGATTTCGAAGAGCGCCTGAAGTCCGTCATGAAGGAACTCGAGAAGATGCCGCATGCGGTGCTCTTCATCGACGAGATCCACACCATGATCGGCGCTGGCGCTACTTCCGGTGGTGCGCTCGACGCATCGAACCTCTTGAAGCCCGCTCTGGCTTCCGGCGCGATCCGCTGCATCGGCTCGACCACTTATAAGGAATATCGCCAGTTCTTCGAGAAGGACCGGGCCCTGGTCCGCCGCTTCCAGAAGATCGATGTGAACGAGCCGACTGTTCCTGACGCCATCGAGATCGTGAAGGGTCTTCGTCCCTATTTCGAAGAGTTCCACAAGATCAAGTACACCGACGACGCCCTCAAGGCCGCCGTCGAACTCAGCGCGCGCTACATCAACGATCGCAAGCTGCCCGACAAGGCAATCGACGTGATCGACGAGACAGGTGCCAGCCAGATGCTGGTGCCCGAGGATCAGCGCAAGAAGATCATCGATGTCGAGGATATTGAGACGACCATCGCCTCGATCGCGCGCATCCCGCCCAAATCGGTGTCGAAGTCCGATGCCGAACTGCTGTCCGGGCTCGAGCAGAGCCTCAAGACCGTAGTGTTCGGTCAGGATCAGGCAATCACGGCGCTGTCCTCGGCGATCAAGCTTGCGCGTGCCGGCTTGCGCGAACCGGAGAAGCCCATTGGCTCCTACCTGTTCACTGGCCCCACCGGCGTCGGGAAGACCGAAGTCGCAAAACAGCTCGCCGATACGCTTGGCGTTGAACTGCTGCGGTTCGACATGTCCGAGTATATGGAGCGCCACACGATCAGCAGGCTGATCGGTGCCCCTCCGGGCTATGTGGGCTTTGATCAGGGCGGCCTTCTCACCGATGGCGTCGATCAGCATCCGCACTGCGTGGTGCTGCTGGACGAAATCGAAAAGGCCCACCCCGATCTCTACAACATCCTGTTGCAGGTGATGGATCACGGCAAGCTGACCGATCACAATGGCAAGGCGGTCGACTTCCGCAATGTCATCCTGATCATGACGTCCAACGTGGGTGCTGCAGAGCTGGCCCGCTCGCCTATCGGTTTTGGCCGCAAGCGCGAGCAGGGGGATGATGAAGAGGCGATCAACCGCACCTTCTCGCCAGAGTTCCGTAATCGCCTCGACGCGATCATCTCCTTTGCGCCGCTTCCGCGCGAAGTGGTGGCACGCGTGGTCGAAAAGTTCGTGCTCCAGCTCGAAGGCCAGCTGGCCGAACGCGGCGTCACGATCAACCTCACGCCGGAAGCCGCCGACTGGCTGGCCGAGCACGGTTACGACGAGCGCATGGGCGCACGGCCTCTCGGTCGTGTGATCCAGGAGCACGTCAAGAAGCCGCTGGCGGATCAGGTGCTGTTTGGCGAACTGGTGAATGGCGGCAATGTGACGGTGGCTGTGGTCGGCGAAGGTGCTGATGCAAAGCTCGAGCTGGTTGCGGTTCCCCCGCGCCCGGCCAAGCCCAAAGCGCTGCCCAAGCCCAAGAAGCCCAAGGCAACTGCCGAAAAGAACTGATTTTTTGTCACGATAATGAAAGGGCCCGGAGTGATCCGGGCCCTTTTTTGTTCGGGGAACTCGCGGCTGCAGATCGAATGATTCCGCCGCTGGCGCCGACTTCTGCTCGATAGCAAACGGCCCGACTTGGAAAGAGGGACCTCCGCATGGCTTCCATCCGCCCTTGAGCGTTGATGATCTCACCTGCGGGGATTACACCTCGAGAGCCGACTTTGAGGTCGCCGGTTGGGTATCCCGGCGCTGCATCTCGCAGTACTCGTCGCGTTCGCGTCCCAACGGCTCAAAAACCAAAATCAATTTCGCTGGCAGGCTCGCGCCTGGCCAGCATGCTTTCGCCGGAGACTTTGATGCTACCCAAGAAACGACCCTCGTCCTGCAGATCGCCATGACGTTCATGATGGCGCTGACCATGTCGGGTACGCTCGGCTTCATTTTCAATGGCGCGAACTTCCTGTCGCATTGGCCGCAGACGTTCATCATCGCCTGGCCAATCGCCTTCATCTACACGCGCATCATCAATCCGATCGCGTTCAAGATCGCATTCAAATTCGCGCCGCCCCAAAACGCTGCATGATCCAAAGGCCGGGAGCTATCCCGGCCTTCTCGTTTCAGGCGGAGTGTGGAGGTACCCGCTGTGCTGCCATGAGATGGCCGAGCGCAAATGCGAGGTAGGTGGCCGCCGGCAGCAGCAGAGCCTGGATGCCCAGGAACCGATAGAGCAGGGCGCCCAAGATTGCTCCACCCAAGAGCCCGAGCCAGATCACCAGGTGTTGGAGCCAGCGCCAGCGAGGCACCTTGCCCCTGAGTGCCAGCGCCAGGTCCTGGCCGGCGACATAGAGTGTTCCGGTGACGAAGGTCGCCCCAAGGCGCACCGCGCCGCGCATGGGCAGAATAGCGTTCTGTGCCCCCGCGGCCAGGGCGAGGAAGAGCATGGCTTGGCGTTGATCTATCCCGAGCAGCACCAGAACAAGCGCCAGACCCACGCCAATTGCGACAAAGCCACTGACCGCCGCAGGGCCCCAGCGCAAACTGAAAAGGGCGAGCAGATTGCCGGCAACGCTTCCAAGGAAGAAGAGCCCGACAAGGCAGAGCGTGAGCACGACGACCGGCCATTCGCCATTCACAAGCCCGGTGCCGCCTTGGGTCGTGTTGCCGCTCATGAATGAGGTGAAATAACCACCAAGCTCGATGAAGCCGATCGCATCGACAAACCCGGCGGCTCCGGTGAGTACCATTCCAAGGAAGAGATGGCGAGTTGGGGTCATGACAGGGGCGTCTCCGGAAACATTGGCATCCAAAAGTCGCCCATGTCAGCCTCCAGCCTAGAACTTTGCCGCGATGGCTTTGGCGAGCGCTGCGAGTTCGCCATCATCCGCCTTGCCGCCACCGTGCGGGGCAAGAGCTGTGCCCTCATAGGCCGGGATGATGTGGAAATGCAGGTGGAAGACGGTCTGGCCCGCAGGGGCTTCGTTGAACTGCGCGAGGCGAATGCCATCCGCGCCCGTGGCCGCCTTGACCGCCTGGGCGACGCGCTGCACCAGCGGCATGACGGCCGAAAGGGCGGCGGGATCGGCGTCAATCAGGTTCCGCGAGGCAGCCTTGGGGATGATCAGCGTGTGACCGCGAGACTGGGGGAAGATGTCCATCATCACGAGGGCGGTGTCGTCCTCATAGACCTTGTGGCAAGGCAGTTCGCCCTTGAGGATCTTGGCGAAGATATTGGATGGATCGTAGCTCATCAGTCCCTCGAGAATTGTCATTCAGCGGCGGCAGGCACTTCGTCAGTCGCATTATTGCCGTAGCGGAACCGGAAAAAGTTCAATACGGCCAGGCCGGTCAGCGTAACCGGAACATATTTGACGCCGCGCGTGATGAAGAATAGCGCGATTCCCACCGCCGTCTCAGCGCTCATAGCGCCCTTGCCCATGGCCGAGGTGAAAGACGAGGGGACGATGTGACGATAGATGAGATCATCGGATCGATAATAGGACCGCGCACGTGCCGCGAAGGCGCGCTTGGAGGCAGAATAGTCCTTCAGTTCCGCCAGGCCCATGTCGCCATGGAACTCGACCTCGGAGCCGAGCGCCCACACTTCCGGTGGCGCAAGGCGGGTCTGGCCAATCGCGGTAAAGGTCTCGATGAGATCGCGAAAGGTTACATAATTGGCGTTCCAGCAGTCCTCTTCCTTGGCGCCGTGGGAAAGCACAAGCACATCGGCACGTTCGAGCTTTTCGCGCATCGCCTCGTAATTTCCGGGCGAGAAATCGACGCCGGACTTGGCGGTCTCAACGATTGCCCCGCTCTTCTCCAGAGCCTTGACCAGCGCGCCGCCAAAAGCACCACCGGTGCCTGTGATAAGGAAACGACGCCCCTCGATCTGACATCCGGTGCCTGCGATCAGGTCGAATACATTGGCAAAGGAGGAGAAGAAATTGTGCGGATAGACGTGGTGCATGGCGTGGTAATTATTGTTCACCCACAACAGGCTCTGGTTGCCGCCCACGCGATCCATCGACATGTGGTTATAGTCCAGCCCTTCCTCGCGCAGCGTCATGCCCAGCATGATCGTGCGCAGCACGGCAACGGCCAGGATCGGCGGCCACGGAAAGATCAGCAGGAACAGCGCGGTCCCGACCATCGAGGTCAGGTACTCCGGCAGAATGTGAAAACAGATGTTCTGCCGCGCATATGCAGGATTGACCTGCATGTCGAGGCCGAGAAATTTGTGGTGGACCCAATGCCACGACGAGAACTTCCGCAGCAGCGGACTGGGCGATTTCTCCCATCGGTGCAGCAGCCAATGCAGGGCATCGAACAGAGCCGTGGAAACTACGAACGCTACGCCTGCCTGAAGCAGGAAAATCAGGACATCCCAAACCATGTTTTCTGTTTAGTAGGCCGGGCACCAAAGGAAAAGCCTCTTTGGCTGCGTCAATCCGTGCGGTCGCCGCGTCGATAGGGCGTGTAGTGCTCGAGGATTTCCTGTTCTCGGGCGACGGCGGGCCGCTCGTCGTCGAGAAAACCCGCCACCGCCTGACGCAGTCCTTGGTGGGCGATCCAGTGGGCGGAGTGCGTGGTGACTGGCGTATAGCCGCGCGCCAGCTTGTGATCTCCCTGTGCGCCGGCTTCGACGACAGCAAGCCCGTGGGCGATGGCATAGTCGATGGCCTGATAATAGCAGACCTCGAAATGCAAGAAGGGCACGTCGCGCGTTCCCCCCCAGTTTCGGCCGAACAGTCGGTCATGGCCGCGGAAATTGATCGCGCCGGCGATCGGCGTTTCCCCGTCATAGGCGAGCATCAGCACAACCCGGTCGGCCATGTACTGGCCGAGCAGGGAAAAGAACAATCGGTTGAGGTAGGGGCGGCCCCACTTGCGGGCGCCGGTGTCCTCGTAGAAATCGAAGAATGCGTCCCAATGAGCCTCGGTCAACCCGGCGCCGCTCAGCCACTTCACCGAAATACCGTCCGCCAGCGCATCGCGGCGTTCTCGCCGGATAACCTTACGCTTGCGGGAGGAAAGTGTCTCGAGAAACTGCTCGAAATCGGCAAACCCCTGGTTGTGCCAGTGAAACTGCGTGTCGACGCGCGGCAGCCAGCCTTGGGCGGTTGTCAGCTGCGCTTCCTCCTCCGGGAGAAAGGTCAGGTGGACCGACGACGCGTGGCGTTGGGCCGCCAGATCCTGCGCGGTCTGCAGCAGTGCAGCCTTGATCCCGATATCTCCTGACGGCACCAGAAGTTTGGGCGCCGTGGCGGGGGTGAACGGAACAGACCCCTGCAGCTTGGGGTAATAGCTGCCGCCGGCGCGTTCCAGCGCATTGGCCCAGCCATGGTCGAAGACATATTCGCCCATGGAGTGCGACTTGAGAAAGAGCGGCAGCAGACCAACGGGATTGCCATCGGCCCCGGCGATGACGATGTGCTGAGGCTGCCAACCGGTGCGCGCCGATGCACAGCCCGATTCTTCAAGCGCGAGGAAAAAGGCGTGATCGAGGAAGGGGTTGTCGGGAACGCCATTGGTGCCCGGGACAAGCGAATTCCAGACGTCCGGCGCTATCGACGCCGTCGTGGGATGGATGGTGGCGGTAAATGCGCTAGGAGGCACTGTCCGGGTCAAACCCTTCAAAGACGATCTGATCGATGTAGGGTCGCGCCGCCTCCGCTTCAACCTTGGATCTGATCGTCCAGGCAGTTACCGGCTTGCCGAGCGCACGCCAGAACGTGATCGCGGGCAGGGTGAGCGCAGCCTTGTCGCACGAAATGAAGTCAAACTGCGTTTCGTGCCAATGCAGCAGATGGCGAAGGATGTAGCGCTCGTCCTCGGAGATCCCGGGGGGATAATCCTCGCTCTCATAGTCATAGGTGATGATGCCGCGCGGACCGGAAAAGCCGAACTCCCGGATCAGCGTGATCAGGCGAGGATCAAAGGATTCCACCGTGACCGGTCCAGTGTAAGTGCTGAGCGCCGTGGCGGCGACTTTGGCGAGCTGACGCGTCGCCTCGGCGCTGGGCTGATGCTTGAGCTCGATCTGCAGCATTGTCCGGCCGCCGATCTGATCGAGGAACGCGGCAAGGGGCTGTGGCCGATCGCTCGCCGCGCTGTCGAGCAGCGCGATGTCCGTCATCTCGGCGACGCGGCGATCGCTGACGAGGCCCGATTCTCCGGTGAGCCGATCCAGCTTTTCATCGTGGAACACGACTGCATGGCTGTCGCTGGTCAGCTGCAGGTCGCATTCAATCGCAAAATTGCCCGCAATCGCCGCTGCAAACGCGCTTGCGCTATTCTCGATGATGCCGGCGGCGCGGTCATGCAGCCCGCGATGCGCGACGGGGCGTGGGAAAAGCTGAGCGATCATGGCGGGCCCGGGTTGGATGAGTGGAAGGCGCTCGGATGACACGGTTTCACGCCGTGTCCGAGCGCCCTCTAAAAGCTTAGACCTCGAAGATCGCTTCGATTTCGACTGCAGCGCCGAGAGGCAGGGAGGCTACGCCAAAGGCTGCCCGGGCATGCTTTCCCTTGTCACCCAAGATGCCGACGATGAGATTGGATGCGCCATTGGCCACGAGATGCTGCTCGTTGAACTCGGGCGTCGACGCCACGAGAACTGTGAGCTTGAGCACCTTTTTGACCTCATGCAGCGGAATGCCGCCCATGTGCACGACCTGGGAAAGCACATTGATCGCAGCCAGTTCGGCGGCATTGCCCCCTTGAACGACGTTCATGGTATCACCGAGCCGGCCCTGAACAACGCCGCTGTCGCTGCTTGAAATCTGCCCCGACACGTAAAGGAGATTGCCGCTCCGGGTGACCGGAACGTAGCTGGCCACGGGAGCCTTGGGGGCAGGGAGTTCGTAGCCGTACTCGCGAAGTTTCTCGATCGGGTCGGTCATTTGGTCTTGCCTTCTAGGTCGTCTTGCTGCGGAGGCGCCGACACGGCGTCGGGCCGGGATTTGTAAAGCTTGCCACGTATGACGGCAGTGCGCCCGAAGCGGGTCCGGACACGGTCCATTGCCCGTTCCGCCGCCGCCTTGCGCGCCACCATTGGCTCCAGCAGATCCGCCGGGTCAGAACCATCGGCGGCCTCAATTCCGGAGACGCCAATTCCGATCAGCCGGAATGACGTACCGTCCACCTCACGCTGCAGAAGGCTGAGCCCAGCCTCGTAAAGGACATTTGCAAGCTGCGTCGGCATAATCAGGTGTCGTGCGCGAGTCCGCAACCGGAAACCGGTGGTTTTGAGTTTAAGTGTGACCGTGTCTCCGACGACGCCCTTGGCCTTGAGCCGCTCGGACAGTCTCTCGGTGACATTCAGCAGTTCTGTGGACAAGTCCTCGAGCGTGGCAATGTCGGTGTTGAAAGTGGTCTCCGAGGAGATGGTCTTCATCTCGCCATCGGTCGAGACACGGCGCGCATCCTCTCCGCGCGACAGACGCGCAAGGCGTGCACCGGTCTCGCCATAGCGCCGCATCAGATGGACCGGGTCAGCCTCCTGGAGCTGACCGATCGTGTGGTAGCCATCCTTGCGAAGCGTCTCAGCGAACACCTTGCCGACGCCAAAGATGAGACTGATCGGTTTGGGTGCCAGAAAGGAGAGCGTTTCGGCCGCTCCGATAACCGCAAAGCCGCGGGGCTTGTCGAGGTCCGAAGCGACCTTGGCGAGGAATTTGTTGTGGCTGAGCCCGACAGAGATCGTGACGCCGACCTCCTCTGCGATAGTGCGGGCAAACCGCGCCAATACGACTGCCGGGGGCGCCTTGTGGAGAGTTTGCGTCCCGGAGAGATCAAGGAACGCTTCATCGATGGACAGCGGTTCCACCAGCGGCGTCAGCATGTCCATGTGGCGCCGGATATGGCGGCTGACCTCGACATATTTCGCCATGTTGGGCTTGATGATGACCGCATCCGGGCACAGCTCGCGCGCTTTGAACATCGGCATCGCCGAGCGCACGCCATTCTGCCGGGCGATATAGCAGCAGGTCGAAACAACGCCGCGCACGCCACCACCGATGATCAGCGGCTTGTCGCGCAGACTGGGGTCGTCTCGCTTTTCCACCGAAGCGTAGAAGGCGTCGCAGTCGACATGGGCAATGGAGAGGTCGAAGAGCTCGTCATGCGCGCGCAAACGCGGCGACCCGCAGGCAGTGCAGCGACGCGGCTCCACGGCGCTGGACCCGGTCGTCAGGCAGTCGCGACATAGCCAGGCCATGGTCTTTCAATCACCCCGCGGGATTGAGCTTGTACCACACGCGCATAAAAGCTTCCGGGGTGGTTCCGGAATTGGCACAAAGGGCGAGCAATAAGGGCTCATTGGCGGCAAAATAGTCCAGCAGCCCGGTCTTGAGGCGTGCCGAGCCGATTGACGCGCGCAGGCTCTCCGGGTCGAAGCCGACCTGCTGCATGAAGGCCAGGAGTTCGTCTGGATGTTCGGCGAGATAGCCCAGGCAGGCATCCGCCAGTGCCGAGACGTCGGAGGCCAGTGTGCTGGACGCGGACAAGTTGAGGCTCATTTGATGTTTTGTAACCGTTGCATGCTATCCCACATATGCGGGGAAGTGAAAGGGCGCTGCGTTTCCGGGCACCGGAAAAGCTCTCAGCTGAAGCCAGCCAACCGAGGCTGCAACCACGTAAGCGAGGAAGAATGCCCAAGACAGTCATGATCGTGGAAGACAACGAGCTCAACATGAAGCTCTTCAACGATCTGCTCGAATCGCGCGGTTACCGTGTCATTCAGACCCGGAGCGGGATGGAAGCTCTCGAACTGGCGCGCGCGCACATGCCCGACCTGATTCTCATGGACATCCAACTGCCGGAAGTGTCAGGCTTGGTGGTGACCAAGTGGCTCAAGGATGATGACCAGCTCTCCCATATCCCGATCATTGCCGTGACAGCGTTCGCGATGAAAGGTGACGAGGAGCGGATTCTCCAAGGTGGCTGCGAGGGTTACATATCCAAACCGATCTCGGTGCCACACTTTCTGGAAACTATTGCTGACTACATTGGCCCAGCCTGAACTAGCGACTTCTACGTACAGGTTTCTGCTTGATGGTGGTGGCGTCAGATGGATGCTCCGCTGTCCGCTTGCTTTGGGGGAAGAAGCGTGACTGCCCGGGTCCTGATTGTCGATGATGTTCCGACCAATGTTCGCCTGCTCGAGGCTCGGCTGACGGCCGAATATTTTGAAGTGCTTACAGCCCATTCGGGGCCGCAGGCGCTCGATATCTGCGCCAACAACGACGTCGACATCATCCTGCTCGACGTGATGATGCCGGGCATGGACGGATTTGAAGTCTGCCGGCGGCTCAAGGCCAATCCGCGGACCCACCACGTTCCGGTACTCATGATCACTGCCCTCGATCAGCCGTCTGACCGGGTGCAGGGGCTCGAGGTCGGCGCCGATGATTTTCTGACCAAGCCGGTCGACGACATGCAGTTGATGGCCCGGGTGAAAAGCCTGGTACGCCTCAAAGGTCTGACCGATGAATTGCGCGCCCGCGCCATGACCGGGCAGCAGATCGCCATCGAGGACGCCCTGCGGGCGATGGACAATATCTCGGCCTCTGGCGGTTCGATTCTCCTCGTGGACAGTGATTTGCGTCACGCCGAGAGAATACGCGCACACCTGTCTGCCGAGCATAAGGTTGATATTCTGACTGAGCCGGCAGACGCGGTGTTCCAGGTCACGGGCGCGCGCTATGAGCTGGCACTGGTCAGCATGGCGCTCGGTGAATTCGATCCGCTGCGGGTGTGCTCGCAGATTCGGACTGTGGACAGTACGCGCAACCTGCCGATCATCCTCATCGCCGAGGATGCGGACAAGCAAAAGGTGCTGCGCGCGCTGGACCTTGGCGTCAACGATTTCATCAGCCGGCCGGTTGAGCGTAACGAGCTGCTGGCGCGGGTGCGGACGCAGATTCGGCGCCACCGCTATGCAATGGAATTGCGCGAAAGCGTCACCAGCACCATGGCCATGGCTGTAACGGACGACCTCACCGGTCTCTATAATCGTCGCTATTTCGACAGGCATCTCAATGTGATGCTGGGGAAAGCCCAGGCGCAGGAGCGCGATTTGGCGCTGATGATCCTCGATATCGACCACTTCAAGGCGGTCAACGACAACTACGGCCATGACATTGGCGATGCGGTGTTGCGCGAGTTCTCGGCGCGCCTCAAGCGCAATGTCCGGGGCGTGGACCTGGCCTGCCGTTTCGGTGGCGAGGAGTTCGTCGTGCTGATGCCCGATACCGATGTCGCCAGTGCTGAGATGGTGGCTGAGCGGGTGCGTCAGGCCATTGCCGAGCGGCCTTTCGAGGTCGGCGTACAGCGGCCTTTGTCGGTCACGGTGTCGATCGGGCTCTCGCTCAACGAGAATGCCGCCGATACGCCGGAATCACTGATCAAGCGGGCCGACGTTGCGCTCTATCGAGCCAAGCGCGAAGGGCGCAACCAGGTGGTGCTGGACGTCACAGCAGTTTCGCCCGTTAGGGTTATTCATTATAATTAACAAACGGTTGCTGACGGGCGTTGGCTGGAATTCCTTGCGTTTCCAGCCTGCGAGCGTAGGGTCGTTTCAGACGGCAGCGCGGGAAAATTTCCAGCTGCGACAGTTCCCTACGGCTTTACTCAGGTCCGCCGCAACGCCTGGGTTCCCGTAGGGCGGTTGGTCCGGAAGCAGCGAGAGTGGCCTCTTAGAAGTGCTGCTCCGGACCAGCCACCTTTGCCCTCCAAATGTGACATCAATGTGCTCTGTTGCTAGCAGACTGTTAGCATTGAGCAGCGCCGGAAGCGAAATTGGTTGACGCATACGAAAAGGCCCCGCAATCGCTTGCAGGGCCTTTTCGCTATTGCTGGAAAAGCAAGATTACTTGATCTTGGCTTCCTTGAATTCGACGTGCTTGCGGACGACGGGGTCGTACTTCTTGAACGCCAGCTTTTCAGTCTGGGTGCGAGCGTTCTTCTTGGTCACGTAGAAGAAGCCGGTATCGGCAGTCGACACGAGCTTGATCTTGATGGTGGCGGCTTTTGCCATAGTTCGCGGTCCTTCACAAAAACGAAAAGCGCCGCGAGCCGGGGCAGCGCTGGAATTTGGCCGCAACCTACGGATTTGCCACCAGTTGTCAAGACAATAGCGTTGTCCGGAGGAACGGGAAATGGCCGCACCGACTGAATTGCTCCACAAACTGCAGATCGCATCGGGCACCAAGCTCTGGCTTATCAATGTGCCTCAGTCAATTGCCGAGGAATTGACAGCCGGCGCCGAGGTGGAGCTGGTGCATGGCGACGCTTACTATGATGGGGTGATCGCCTGTTTTGCCTCCGAAGCGGAGGTGGAAACCATGATTCCACGGATCCTGAAGGAGCTGCCGCCCGACGGGCTGCTGTGGGCCTGCTATCGCAAGGGCGCGGCAGGAAAGGCCATCGGGCTGACGCGGGACACCGGCTGGGCGGCGCTCGAGGCGGCCGGCTTGCGCCCGGTACGCCAGGTGGCGCTGGACGATGCCTGGTCGGCGCTGCGCTTCCGGCCCAAGGGGCTTGTGACGGCCCGGGGTGGCTCGAAGTTCGCCTGAGCGCGGGGAAGGGTGTTCCATAAGAAAACGGCCCTCCAGCGAGCGTCGGAAGGCCGTTTTGATTGGGTGGGTTTTGAGGGCGTCAGTCGTTGCGGACGGCGCCGAAACCATACATGCGGCTTGCCCACTGCCAGCCGACGATCGCGCCCTTGATGGGGGGCAGCAGGGCCAGCGACAGGATGATGGACAGCGGAATCATGGTGACCAGGTAGAAGAACGGGCTGACCTGATACTCCATATCCATGTGCATCATCAGGAAGATGATGATGTGGCCCACGATGGTGATGGCGATGTAGGGCGGGAAGTCATCGGCGCGGTGATATTTCAACTCTTCGCCGCAGGTCGCGCACTCGTCGGCAACCTTGAGATACTTCCGGAACATCTTGCCCTTGCCGCAATGCGGACAACGACAGAGCGTGCCGCGCCAGATCGACTGGCCGACAAGGCGCTCTTCAGGGGCGTTGAGAACAGTTGATGTCTGCTCGGTCATGGCGCTACCTCTTCCTTCGGGACTTGGGCCCGAAGCTGTTAGATCGTCCTTTATGTGTCCGTCTACCAGAGGGCGGATTGCCGCGGACACCTTCGGACAGAAGTTCAAAGCGCAACGCGCCGGCGACCGGCGCCGCTTCGAGAAGACGGACAGTGACGCGGTCCCCCAGGGTGAAGGTCTCCCCGGTCCGCTCTCCGATCATCGCCTGACGCTCTTCGACATAGCGGTAGTAGTCCTGGCCGAGCGTCGAGGCGGGAATGAAGCCGTCCGCGCCGGTTTCGAGCAGGCGGATGAACAGACCCGAACGGGTGACACCCGAGACGCGCCCCTCGAACTTGGCGCCGATTCTCTGGGCCAGGAACTGCGCGAGAAGGCGGTCCGACGTTTCCCGCTCGGCGAGCATGGCGCGACGTTCGGTGGCCGAGAGGTGCTGACCGATACCGGCGAGCTTGAGTGATTCCTGATCGGTCAGTCCGTCGTCGCCCAAGCCGAGCGCCCGGATCAGGCCGCGATGGACGATGAGATCGGAATAGCGGCGGATCGGCGAGGTGAAGTGGGCATAGCGGTCGAGATTGAGACCGAAGTGGCCGTAATTCTCCGGCGCATATTCCGCCTGGGCCTGGCTACGAAGGACCATTTCGCTGACCTGCTCGACATTGCCGGCCTTGCGCGCCTGCGCCAGGATGCCATTGAAATCGGAGGCGCGGACGCTGTCCGACTTCTTGACCGCGATATCGAGGCTGCCGAGGAAGTCGCGCAGCGACTGCAGCTTTTCCGACGATGGCTCGTCGTGAACGCGATAGAGCAGCTGGGTGCGTTTTTGCTCGAGTGTCTCGGCGGCGGCCACGTTTGCCGCAATCATCATCTCTTCGATGAGGCGATGGGCTTCGAGCCGCTCGGGAATGCGAATGTCAGCGACCATGCCCTTGGCATCGAGGATGATCTTGCGTTCGGGCAGATCGAGATCGAGCGGGCCGCGCTTGTCGCGCGCCTTGACCATCGCCGCATAGGCGTCCCAGAGGGGCCGCAGGATCGGCTCCAGCAGCGGGCCGGTCTTGTCGTCGGCATTGCCGTCAATGGCGGCCTGCGCCTGCTGGTAGCTCAGCTTGGCCGCCGAGCGCATCAGGATGCGGTGAAAGCTGTGGCTGACCTTGCGGCCATCGGCGTTGAGCACCATGCGCACGGCAAGTGCGGCACGCGGCACACCTTCCTTGAGCGAACAGAGCTCGTTGGAAATGCGCTCGGGCAGCATGGGCACGACGCGGTCCGGGAAGTAGACCGAATTACCGCGCACATAGGCTTCGCGGTCGAGCGCCGAGCCCGGCGTCACATAGGCGGCGACGTCGGCTATGGCGACGGTGACGACGAAGCCACCGGGATTGTTCGCATCATTGTCCGGCGCAGCATGGACCGCGTCGTCATGGTCCTTCGCATCGGGAGGATCGATGGTGACCAGCGGCAGGTCGCGCCAGTCCTCGCGGCCCTTGAGGCTCGCTTCCTTGGCTTCCTCTGCCTCGCGAATGACGCTGGTGGGGAAGACATAGGGAATTTCGAGATTGTGGATGGCAATCATCGACACCGCGCCTTCAGAGGCAGGGTTGCCGATGACGTTCGTCACCTTGGCGCGGGGAATCATCAGGCGGCCGGAGAGCTTGACCTCGACTTCCACGAGATCGCCGTCTTTCGAGTCGCCGAGATCGCCCAGCGGAATGCGCATTTCCTTCTGTTTGCGATCGATCGGGATCAGGCGGGCGCCCTCATTGTCCATGCGCACAATGCCGATATGGGCGCGACGTGGCTTGTCGAGCACCTTCATGGGCTTGGCGGTATAGACCGGGATTTCACCGTCGCCGGCATCGATGCGGGCTAGAATGCGATCGCCCGGGGCAGGCACGACGCGGGCATCGCGGCCAGCAATCACGGCGACGCGGGGCTTTTCGCCTTCCTCGTCATTCCATTGGGCCGGGAAGGCATGCAGATCGTCGGGATCGGCATCGGACGGGATGTCGAGCACGGTGACATGGGGCAGGGCGGCGGTGCGTCGCAGCGCCTTGCGGGTACGCGTGATGACGCCATCGCCCTCGAGCTCGGCGAGCATCGCCTTGAACGGGCGACGCATGTCGCCGCGAATGCCGAACACTTTGGCGAGGTCGCGCTTGCCCTTGATGTCAGCGTCCTGGGCGAGCGCTTCAAGAAGCTGCTCACGCGTGGGGAGCGCATCGGCGCGCGGCTGAACGCTCCGGCGGGGGCCAGAAGTGTTCTTTTGTTTGATCGGTTTTTTGTTCTTCATGTTGAGCGATATGTAGGTGATCGGCCGGCATTTGCCAAATGCCTCAAGCGGCAGAGCGTTGCCTGAGGTTACCAAAGGGCGCACGCACTTGCGGTGACGCGTGGGGGCGGGTTGAAATGCTGGCCTCAACCGCAGGCGATTCCATGACCATTCCATTCTTCGACGGCCACAATGATACGCTTCTGCGTCTGATCGATGACGCGCGCCCCAACAAGGTGGAGCTGTTCACCCAAGGCATGGCGGAAGCCCATATCGACCTGCCGCGCGCCAAGGCGGCAGGAATGGTGGGTGGCTTCTTTGCCATGTTCCCGCCGCCGCTGAAGACCAGCCTCGGCGCCGTGGCGGCCTCGCCCTCCAATTCGGAAGGCAGACTGCCGCCCGAGCTCGACATCGGCGAAGCCCAGCGCAGCACCAATGCCATGGCGGCGCTGATGTTCCGGCTGGAGCGCGAGGGCGCGCTGGCTGTGTGCCGCAACGCTGCCGAAATCGACGCGGCTATCGACGCCGGCAAGCTGGCGGCGATTTATCACCACGAGGGCGCAGAGGCGATCGACACCGATTTCAATGCCCTCGAGGTGCTCTACGCGGCCGGTTTCCGCTCGCTGGGAATCACATGGAGCCGCGCCAATGCCTTTGGCACCGGCGTGCCTTTCCGCCACGGCAGCTCGCCCGATATCGGGCCGGGGCTCAGCGATGCCGGCAAGGAACTCGTGCGTATCTGTGATCGCATGGGGATCATGATCGATCTCAGCCATCTCAATGCCGCTGGTTTTCGCGATGTGGCGGCAGTGTCGACCAAGCCGCTGGTGGCGACGCACTCCAATGTCCACGCCATCTGCCCGTCGACACGAAACCTGATGGATTGGCAGCTGGCGGCCATTCGCGAGAGCGGCGGCGTGGTCGGGCTCAACTATGCCACCGGCTTCCTGCGCCCCGACGGCAAGATGGAGCCGGAGATGGAAATCGAGCTGATGGTGCGCCATGTCGAGGCGCTCGTCGAGGCGCTCGGCGAGGACGGCGTTGCTCTCGGCAGCGATTTTGACGGAGCTACGATGCCGGCGCCTATCAAGGATGTTACCGGGGTGCAGAAATTGCTTCAGGCGCTGCTCGACAAGGGGTTTGGCGAAGAGCTGGTGCGCAAGATCGCACTGGGCAACTGGATGTCGGTGATCGGGCGAACGATGGGGTGAGCAAGCTTCACCCGGCCTACCTGGGAGAGAAGAAGAGAGGGCGTGGCGCTGGTGCGCCGCGCCCTCATTTTATCAGAACGGCACGTCTTCGTCGGTGACGGTCGATTTTGCTGCGGCCTTCTTCGGGGCAGCCTTTTTGGCAGCAGGCTTCTTGGCAGCCGGCTTTTTCTCGGCAGTCTCGTCGTCGGCAGCGGCCTTCTTGGTGGTCGCTTTCTTGGCCGCGGGCTTTTTGGCTGCAGCCTTCTTGGCCGGGGCCTTCTTCACCTTGGTGCCGGTAACCTCGGCGCGGGCAGCGATCCAGGCGATGGCCTGATCGAGCGTGACGTCCTCGGGTTTGACATCCTTGGGGATGGTCGCGTTGATCTTGCCCTGATTGACATAGGGGCCATAGCGACCGGCGCGGACCGTGATCGGGCCGGCGTCATGCTCAAAGGTCTGGATCGCAGCCACGGCAGCGCCGCCGCCACGCGTGAAGCCGCCAGCGGCCTTTTGCGCGATGAGATCGACCGCGCGGTTGATGCCGACGGTAAAAACCTCTTCAACATCAGGGAGATTGGCGTATTTCCCGTCGTGGAGGATGAATGGGCCATAGCGCCCGAGACCTGCCGAAATCGGCAGGCCGGTTTCCGGGTGGAGACCGACTTCGCGCGGCAGCGACAGCAGCTGGAGCGCCTTTTCGAGCGTCAGCGAGCCGGGCTCCCAGCCCTTGGGCAGGGAGGAGCGCTTGGGCTCCTTGCCGTCGCCAAGCTGGACATAGGGGCCGAAGCGACCGGTCTTGAGATGGACTTCTTCGCCGCTCTCGGGATCGGTGCCGAGGACGCCGTCACCGGCGCCAGCCTGGGCGGCATTGCCATTGGCAGCGTCGGAGAGCTGGGTCGTGTGCTTGCACTCGGGATAGTTCGAGCAGCCGATGAAGGCGCCGAACTTGCCGAGTTTGAGCGAGAGCGTGCCGGTGCCGCAGGTCGGGCACTGACGACGCTCGGTGCCGTCTTCGCGCGGCGGGAAGATATGGTCCGCCAGCAGATCATTGAGCGCGTCGAGAACTTCCGACACGCGCAGATCCTTGATTTCCTCGGTGGCGGCGGTGAAATCCTTCCAGAAATCACGCAGCAGCACCTTGTAGTCGAGTTCGCCGGCCGAGACCTGGTCGAGCTGCTCTTCAAGGCCCGCGGTAAAGCCGTATTCGACATAGCGGTTGAAGAACGACTCGAGGAAGGCGGTGACGATGCGGCCGCGATCTTCGGGATGCAGCGCCTTGCCCTCGAGCTTGACGTAGTTGCGGTCCTTGAGCGTCGTCAGCGTGGCCGCATAGGTGGACGGCCGGCCGATGCCGAGCTCTTCCATCTTCTTGATCAGGCTCGCCTCGGTGTAGCGGGCGGGCGGCTGGGTGAAATGCTGCTCGATCTCGACCTTCTTGAGGTCCGGCTTGTCGCCGACCTTGAGGGGCGGCAGTTCGCGCCCCTCGTCATCTTCTTCCTCGGCATCGGTCTTGGCCTCGACGCCATAGAGCGTGAGGAAGCCGGGGAAGGTGACGACCGAGCCGGTGGCGCGCAGGGCGACGGCACGTCCGGGGACGTTGACGGCGATGTCGACGCTGGTGCGGTCGATCTCGGCCGAGGCCATCTGCGAGGCGAGCGTGCGCTTCCAGATCAGCGAATAGAGCTTTTGCTGGTCGGGATCGAGGCTGAGGCTCTCGGGGCGCTTGAACATGTCGGTGGGGCGGATGGCCTCGTGGGCCTCCTGGGCGTTCTTGGCCTTGGTCTGATAGACGCGGGCTTTTTCCGGGAGATATTCTTCACCGAAATATTTGCCGATGACCGAGCGCGCCATGGCGATGCCCTCGGGGGCCATCTGCACGGCGTCGGTACGCATATAGGTGATCAACCCATCCTCGTAGAGGCGCTGGGCGATCTGCATGGTGCGGCTGGGCGAGAGGCCGAGGCGCGAAGACGCATCCTGCTGCAGCGACGAGGTGGTGAACGGCGCATACGGATTGCGCTTGGTCGGCTTCTTCTCGACGTTGGAGACGTTGAACTGGCCGGCTTCGATCAGCTTTTTCAGCTCGGCAGCGTCGTCACCCGACGTGATGTCGAGCTTGTCGGTGCGCTTGCCATCGACGGAGAACAGACGCGCGAGGAAACTCTTGCCGGCCTGGGCCAGCTGCGCCTCGACGGACCAGTATTCCTGCGGCTTGAATTTTTCGATCTCGGATTCGCGGTCCGAGACGAGGCGGAGGGCCACCGACTGCACGCGGCCGGCCGAACGCGAGCCGGGCAGCTTGCGCCACAGGATCGGCGAGAGCGTGAAGCCCACGAGATAATCGAGGGCGCGGCGCGCGAGATAGGCGTCAACCAGCGGCATGTCGATGTCGCGCGGCTTGGCCATGGCTGCCGTGACGGCATCCTTGGTAATGGCGTTGAACACGACGCGCTGCACCGGCACGTCCTTCTTGAGCGCTTTCTTGGCGCGCAGGACGTCCAGAATATGCCAGGAAATGGCCTCGCCTTCGCGATCAGGGTCGGTTGCCAGGATCAGACCGTCAGCGCCCTTGAGCGCGCCGGCAATGTCGGCAATCCTCTTCTTTGCGGCGGTGTCGACTTCCCAGGACATGGCGAAATCTTCATCCGGACGCACCGAACCGTCCTTGGCGGGCAAGTCGCGGACATGGCCGAAACTGGCCAGGACTTCATAGTCCTTGCCCAGATATTTGTTGATTGTCTTGGCCTTGGCCGGACTTTCAACGACGACGACCTTCATGGAATATCCGTTCCGCAACTGCTCATTCAAAGAGCGCGCAACATGGTGAACGTCTGGTCCGGTGTCAACGGGGAGCCACACGGGTCCCGCTTTTGTGCTTGAAAGCGGTGTGCTCAATCATAGCGGAGGGCAACCAGCTGGCCACTGGACCATTCGAGGCGGGCGGCGAGATCAAGTTCGAGCAACAGCATCTGCATTACCGCGGGTGATAGCGCGAGCTGGGTGAGGAGCTCGTCGACCTCGATCGGCGTGCTGGAGAGGGCACTGAGGAGACGCGCCCGGTCATCGGCGTCGGGGAGCGCGTCGAGACTGTCGAGCGCCGGATCGGGTACCCACTCCGGATCAAACAGCATTTTGCGGGCGGGGTCGGCGTGGCCGATGGTGTCGGCAATATCCTGGGCCGACGTGACGAGGCGCGCGCCCTGCTGGATGAGAAGGTTGCCGCCCTCGGCGCGCGGATCGAGCGGAGAGCCGGGCACGGCGAAGACATCGCGGTTCTGCTCGAGCGCCAGGCGAGCGGTGATCAGGGAGCCGGAGCGTTTGGCGGCTTCCACCACAACGACGCCGAGCGACAGACCGGAAACCAGCCGGTTACGCCTTGGGAAGTCGCGGGCGCGGGGTTCCCAGCCCATGGGCATTTCGGTAAGCAGCGCCCCGCCATTGTCGAGAATGTCGTGGGCGAGCGGGATGTTTTCGTCCGGGTAAATCTTGTCGAACCCACCTGCGAGCACTGCGATGGTTCCGGCGGTGAGGCTGGCGCGATGGGCCGCGGCGTCGATGCCGCGAGCAAGGCCCGAGACGATGACAAAACCAAGCGTGCCCAGCTCGGTCGCCAGCAGGCGCGTCATCTTGATGCCGGCAGATGAGGCATTGCGAGCACCCACGATAGCGACGCTGCGGTGCCAGTCGAGGTTGTCGCCTCCGGCGAGGGTGATCAGCGGCGGGGCGCCAGGGATATGGGCAAGGTGGGGTGGGTAGTCAGGCTCGCCAAGCGCCACCAGACGGGCGCCATAGCCATCGGCAGCGGCGATCTCGTCTTCGGCCTGGGAGAGGGTCGGAATGCGCAGGGCGCGGCCTGTAGAGCGGCCCAAGGCGGGCAGGGCCTCGAGGGCCTCCTCGGCCGAGCCGAAGCGGTTGAGCAACTGGCGAAACGTGACGGGACCGACATTGTCGGCGCGCAGAAGCCGGAGCCAGGCGAGGCGTTGGGCGGGGGTGAGATATTTATCGTCCCCCCGCGCCAAGATCAGGCGGCTTTCTTCGAGCCGCCGATAGTCGGCTCGGTTCCGGCGAGAAGCCGGGCAATGTTTTCACGATGCTGGAAGAAGAGCAGCAAGGCGAGCGCGATCACCGTCATCGACAAAAGCGGGCTGCCGAAGAGATAGGCGAAGATAGGCGCCGTTGCCGCTGCCGTGAGGGCCGCCAGCGAGGAGATTTTCCGTGCGAAAGCAACGATCAGCCACACGGCGCAGAAGATGATGCCCACAGGCCATGCGAGCGCGAAGAGCGAGCCGATCATGACGGCGACACCCTTGCCGCCCTTGAAGCCAAGCCAGACCGGAAAGCAGTGGCCGAAGAAGGCGCCGACTGCGGCCAGCATTGCGGCTTCCTCGCCCCAGAAATAGCGGGCGACGAGAACCGGCACCGCAGCCTTGAGAGCGTCGAGGATCAGGGTGGCGGCGGCAATTTTCTTGTTTCCGGTGCGCAGCACATTGGTGGCGCCGATATTGCCCGAGCCGATATTGCGGATGTCGCCGAGACCGGCCGCCCGCGTCAGGATCAGCCCAAAGGGGATCGAGCCGGACAGATAGCCGAGCACGAGCGCGAGAATGAGCGGGAAAAAGTCGGTCGGCATGGTTGCTCCCTTATTACCGAGATGAGTAGCGCCGGGTTGGGTAATGAGCAAGGGGCGGGGGCGCAGCGGCGGGGGAAAGTGCGGGCGGGGCTCGTCTGGTGGGACAGCCCCCACCCTCAATCCCTCTCAACAAGGGGAGGGAGGCGATGGCGGTGACGCCGGGGCCGGATCCGGTGAACTTGCAAACGAGGAAGATGGATTGCCCGGACAAGCCGGGCAATGAAGATGGGTGGAATATGCAGTAAAAATCAGTGGCTTATTTGGGATTCTTGGTGAAGGCCAAAAAGGTCAGCTGAGGTAGTCGCGCTTGCCGATGGGGACGCCCTTATGGCGCAGGATGGCGTAGGCCGTGGTGACGTGGAAGTAGAAGTTCGGCTGGCCGATGCGGAGAAGGTAGTCCTCGCCACGCATCTGCATTTCCCTGCCGCCCAGGGTCAGGGTGATCTCGCGCTCGTCAGCGCCAGCAAAGTCTTCGGCCGAAAAAGTGGCAAGATAATCAATGCCCTTCTGGAGGCGGCCCTTGAGATCCTCCCAGGAGACTTCATCGTCCGCCCAGCTGGGGACCGGCTTACCGGCGAGACGCGAGGTGACGCCCTTGGCGCCATCGGTCGCGATCTGCACCTGATTGCGCAGCGGATGCATGTCCGGGGCCAGACGGGTGTCGACGAAGCTCTGCAAATCGATGCCGTTTTCGGCGGCGTAAATTTCCGCCTTGCCGAAGATGGCCAGCAAATTCCCGAGCATACGCGCAAACACCGGCACCGAGGCCGAATAGATGGACAAAGTCATTTTTGCTTCCTGAGTGTGAGGAGAGGTCAGCCTTCGTGGGAAAAGACTGTCTCGCCCCCCACGATGGTGCGCATGACCTTGCCGGCAAGTCGTGCGCCTTCAAAGCTGGTGTTGCGGGAACGCGATTTCAACGTGGCTGCATCCACCTGCCAGGGGTAATCGAGATCGACCAGAATGAGGTCGGCAGGCGCACCCTTGGCAATGCGGCCGGCCTCGAGCCCGAGGATTTCGGCCGGACGGGACGTCATGGCGCGCAGAAGCGTGAGGAGAGGCACTTCATCCGAGTGATGGAGGCGGAGCGCGGCGGCAAGCAGGGTTTCAAGCCCGATGGCCCCGTCGGTGGCCTCGGCGAAGGGCTGGCGCTTGCCCTCGCTGTCCTGCGGGTCGTGATCGGAATGGATGGTATCGATGGCCCCCGAGCGGAGCCCTTCGATGACGGCCTGGCGGTCGTCTTCCGAGCGCAGCGGCGTCGCCAGCTTGAAATAGGTGCGGTAGCGGCCGACGTCGTTCTCGTTGAGGCAGAGATTGTTGATCGAGACGCCAGCGGTGATCCGATGGTTACGGGATTTGCCGCTGTTGAGAATGGCGACGGACCCGGCCGTCGACACCTGGGCGGCGTGATAGCGGACGCCGGTCAAGGCGGCCAACTGGACGTCGCGCGCCAGCGGGATGGTCTCGGCCTCGCGCGGAATGCCTTTCAGCCCGAGAACGGTGGCGAAAAGGCCGCTGTTCATCACGCCGTCGCCAGTCAGGCCGGCATCGGAGAGATGATGGACGAAGAGCATGTCGAAATTGGAAGCGTAGGACATGGCCGTTCGCAGCATGGCGGTCGACTGGATCGAGCGGCGGCCATCGGAGAGGCAGACGGCGCCGGCCTCCTTCATCAGGCCGAATTCGGTCAGTTCCTGGCCGGCAAGGCCCTTGGTGATGCCACCAGCGGGCAGGACATTGACCTTGGCCGTTGCCTTGGCGCGACGGATGAGGAAATCGACTACGGCGCCATCATCAACGACGGGCAGGGTGTCAGGCATCATCACGAAACTGGTGACGCCACCGGCAGCGGCGGCTTCGCCTGCGGAGGCCAGGGTTTCGCGATATTCCCAACCTGGCTCGCCGGTAAAGACGCGCATGTCGATCAGGCCGGGCGCGAGAGCGAGGCCAAGAGCGTTGATGACTTCGGCGCCATCGGGCACGCCGACCGGACCGCCGAGGGCGATGTCGGAAATGCGGCCGTCCTCGACGAGGACGGCGCCACGGGCGTCGGTGCCCGAGGCCGGGTCCAGAACGCGGGCGTTTTCAATGAGAAGGGGGCGGCTCATGATTGGTCTCCCGACAGCAGGGCATCGAGGACGGCCATGCGCACGGCCACGCCCATTTCAACCTGCTCGGTGATGACCGAGCGCGCACCGTCGGCGATGGCCGGGTCGATCTCGACGCCACGGTTCATCGGGCCGGGATGCATGACGATGGCATCGGGCTTGGCGAAAGCCAGCTTGGCGGCGTCGAGGCCGTAGAAGCGATAATATTCGCGCACCGAAGGGATCATCTTGCCGTTGGCCCGCTCATGCTGGAGGCGCAGCATCATGACCACGTCGACATCCTTCAAACCGGCTTCCATGTCGGTGAAGACTTCGGTGGCGAGATGCTCGATGCCGGACGGAAGCAGATTTTTCGGGGCGATGACGCGGGTGCGCACATTGAGCGCCTGCAGGAGCAGGAGGTTGGACCGCGCGACGCGGGAATTGGCGATGTCGCCGCAGATGGCGACGGTCAGGCCCGAGATGCGGCCCTTGTGACGGCGGATGGTGAGCGCATCGAGCAGCGCCTGAGTCGGGTGCTCGTGGGCACCGTCACCAGCATTGACCACCGAACAGCCGACCTTCTGGCTGAGCAGCTCGACAGCGCCGGCCGCCGCATGGCGCACGATGAGTACGTCGGGCCGCATGGCGTTGAGCGTGGCCGCGGTATCGACAAGGGTTTCGCCCTTGGACACCGAGCTGGTCTTGACCGACATGTTCACCACCATCGCGCCAAGGCGCTTGCCGGCGATCTCGAAGGAGGACTGCGTGCGGGTCGAGGGCTCGAAGAACAGATTGATCTGTGTCTTGCCAGCGAGCGTGGGCAGGGATTTTCGCTCCTGCCGGCTGACCGGGACCATGCGCTCGGCCCGATCGAGCAGATCGATGATCTCGTGCTGCTTGAGATCGGCGATCGAAATCAGATGGCGCTGGCTAAAGGGGGGGAAGTCACCAGACGAGCCGGTGGACGACGAGGTGTTGCTGGCAGGAATTTGGGCCATGCGCTCCCATCCTTGATGTTGGATGGGGGTCTATGTGAGCACGGCTCAATATGCAAGGTTCTGCATGGCAGAAGCTGGGGTTCTGCGGCAATTATCCGCGGCGCAGACGATCGAGCGCGCCTTGCAGGATATAGCTCGCGGCAAGCTTGTCGACGACTTCGGCGCGGCGGTCGCGGCGGAGATCTGCCTCGATCATCATGCGGGTGACCGCTGAGGTGGAGAGCCGCTCGTCCCAGAAGGCAATGGGCAGGTCGAGCTTTTGCGCCAGGTTCCGGGCAAAGGCGCGGGTCGATTGCACGCGCGGGCCCTCGGAGCCATCCATGTTGAGCGGCAGGCCGAGGATGATGGCGACGGCGCTGTGCTGTCGCGCGAGTTCGATGATCCGCTCGGCATCCTGGGTGAATTTGGTGCGCTTGATGGTTTCAACCGGCGTGGCCGAATAGCGCATGCCATCCGACACAGCGACACCAATGGTTTTCGTGCCGAGGTCGAGGCAGAGAATCTTGCCGGTGGCGGGGATGTCGGAGAGGGGATCGTCGGTCAATGTCGGGCTCGCGGGGATGGATGGCTTTGTTCTATAGGGTGCAGGGAACGGTTTGGCGATGGAGTGACCCTCAATGAAACTCACCTGGTTTGGCGCTTCGACATTTCGCATCCATGCCGGGGGGGCGATTGTGGTGGTGGAGCCGGAGGCGGCCGGGGCGGGAATCGACCGGACGGAACTGGTGAGTGGCGCTGACCAGGTCGTGGCCTTTGGTGACAGGGATATCGTGGCCGACTGGAAGCCGCGGGCGGCGTTGCGGCCGCTTGAGGTGGAAGAACAGAATCGGCCTCCGGAAGTGGTGGCGCTGGATGGCGACACGCTGGTGATCGACGCCGATGGCGAGGCTCCCGTGGTGGTGGCGCGCGGGGGGCTGCCAAAGCTGGGCAAATGGGCGGATCGCGCGGTGTTTGTGCTGTCCGGTCATGAGCTTGCCGGTCGGCTGGAGAGCCTCCTTGAGGGCGCATCGCCACGCCTCCTGGCTCTGGCCGGGGATGACGGCGAGCTGGAAAAGGCCTTTGCGGCAGCGCGGGACAAGCTCGATGGGACCGGCATGATCGCGCTTGAGCGCACATTGGCTGTGGAAGTCTGAGGCGGGCCTGCCGCCATTTTCATTGTCTTTTCGGCCGCGCCATTGCTAATAACGCGGCAAAGACCGCTTTATTTGCTGGAGTTAGCCATGTCTGTCGACGCAGCCACCGTCAAACGCATCGGGCGCCTTGCGCGCATCCGCATCGAGGAAGAAGAAGTGGCGAGCTACCAGCAGGAGCTCAATTCCATTCTGGGCTTCGTCGAACAGCTCGCTGAAGTGAACGTCGACGGCGTCGAGCCGATGACTTCTGTGACCCCGATGACCCTGCGTCGTCGCGATGACGTCGTGTCCGACGGCGGTTATCCCGAAAAGATCGTCAAGAACGCGCCTCTGACCGAAGACAATTTCTTCATGGTCCCGAAGGTGGTCGAGTAGAATGGGCGTCAGCATCGCCATTGAGACGCCTTTGCAGGACGATGTGCGCGACCTCGTCGCGCATCTCAATGCGCATTTGCTGCCGCTTTCGCCGCTCGAATTCCAGTTCAAGATGACCGTGGAGCAGATGGCCGACAGCGATACCACGCTGTTCGTGGCCCGCGATGAGGCGGGCAGGGCGGTCGGCATGGGTGCCCTCAAGGTACACGGGCCGACGCTGGGCGAGGTCAAGCGCATGTATACGCTTCCCGAGGTTCGCGGGCAGCGCGTCGGTCGGCAGTTGCTGGAGCGGATCGTCGGGCTGGCGCGCGAGCGCGGGCTGGCCAGCGTGATGCTGGAAACCGGCACCGGTGACGGCATGGCCGAGGCGCATCGCCTCTATACGCGCTATGGCTTTGCTTCGCGCGGCCCGTTCCTCGACTATCCTGAGAGCGAATGGTCGGCCTTTTTCGAGCTGAACCTCGAGGGGGAACAGGCGGCATGAAATTGAGCTGGGCGTTGTGTCTGGTGATCTTGGGGTCCGGCGCCGCCATGGCGCAGGAGGACCTGCGCATCGACCAGACGAGGCTCTATGTCAGCGACCCGGCTGCCTGCGCAGCCGTCGAGGACAAGGGCATCGACGCCTTTATGGATCTGGATTTTCTCGGCCTCACCTTTGGGCGCGGCATCCAGTCCATGGAATTTCACTGCAATTTCTACGAGGTGAAGGGCCGCGAAGGCAGCACCCACCTCTTCGTCGATACGATTTGCGAACTGCCGGGTGAAATCTACCCGGATATCCTGGCGATAACGCCTTATTCCGATACGCAGATACAAGTGGTTTCGGCCTATGACGCGGCAATGGTGGCCGCCGGCATATTTGAGCCGAACCCGGAGGTTGCGACACCCGGCGCAACGCTCTACACACGCTGCGACAATCTGAGCGAGATTACCGTTGACTGATCTGACCAAGCTGAGCCTCGCCGAAGCCCGCAAGGGCCTCAAGGACAAGAGCTTTACCGCGACCGAGCTGACCGATTCCTATATCGGCGCCATCGAGGCCGCCAATGACAAGCTCAACGCCTATGTGGTGACAACGCCCGAGCAAGCGCGCGACATGGCCAAGGCCAGCGACGAAAAGCTGGCGCGCGGCGAAGCCGGTCCATTGGAAGGCATTCCGCTGGGCGTGAAGGATTTGTTCGCCACCAAGGGTGTTCACACCCAGGCGGCCAGCCACATCCTCGACGGCTTCAAGCCAGAGTATGAATCGACCGTGACCGCCAATCTCTGGCGCGATGGCGCCGTGATGCTGGGCAAGCTCAACATGGACGAATTCGCCATGGGCTCGTCCAACGAGACCTCCTATTACGGTCCGGTGGTCAATCCGCACCGCGCGGAAGGCTCTGACGCCAAGCTGGTGGCCGGTGGCTCTTCCGGTGGTTCGGCTGCCGCCGTTGCCGCATGGCTGTGCGCCGGCGCGACCGCAACGGACACGGGTGGTTCGATTCGCCAGCCGGCCGCGTTCACCGGCACCGTCGGCATCAAGCCGACCTATGGCCGTGCATCGCGCTGGGGCACGGTTGCCTATGCATCCTCGCTCGACCAGGCTGGCCCGATCGCGCGCACCGTCGAAGACGCGGCGCTGCTGATGACGTCGATGTCGGGTTTTGACCCCAAGGATTCGACCTCGGTCGACATTCCGGTTCCTGACTTTGCTGCCGCCGTCGCGCGTGGCGTCAAGGGCCTCACCATCGGTGTTCCGCGCGAATACCGCATGGATGGCATGCCCGCTGAAATCGAAGCGCTGTGGACCCAGGGCCTTGAATGGCTCAAGGCCGAGGGCGCGACGGTGAAGGACATCTCGCTGCCGCATACCAAATATGCGCTGCCAGCCTACTACGTCGTGTCGCCCGCCGAAGCCTCGTCTAACCTCGCTCGCTATGACGGCGTGAAGTATGGCCTGCGCGTTTCCGGCAAGGACATTACCGATCTTTATGAACTGTCCCGCGCTGCCGGTTTCGGCCGCGAGGTCAAGCGCCGCATCATGATCGGCACCTATGTGCTGTCTGCCGGCTATTTCGACGCCTACTACGTCAAGGCACAGAAGGTCCGCACCCTGATCAAGAAGGACTTTGAAGACGCCTTCCATGCGGGTGTCGACGCCATCCTGACCCCGGCAACGCCTTCTGCCGCCTTTGGTATTGGCGACGAGGCGCTGGCAGCCGATCCGGTCGCCATGTACCTCAACGACATCTTTACCGTGACCGTGAACATGGCTGGCCTGCCGGGCATTGCCGTGCCGGCCGGGCGCGACGCCAAGGGCCTGCCGCTTGGCCTGCAGCTCATCGGCAAGCCGTTCGATGAAGAGACGCTTTTTGCCGCGGCCCGCGTCATCGAAAAGAGCACCGGCGACGATTTCGCCCCCACCCGCTGGTGGTAAAAGTGGCTTTTGCCGGCCCCATCTTCACCCGTTTCGACGGTGTGCAGGGTGGAGCCACACCTTGGCGGCGCTTGATCGCGTCGCCAATCCGCACTATGTGCCGCCCATGCACAAGTTGAAGCTGGTTGTGACGCGCCCATTGGCCGCGTCCGGGCCAAAAGGGAATAAGCCAATGGCCGTCGATATTTTCACTACGCTCGATTGGTCCGAGCCGCCCAAGGACATGAGCAAGCCGCTTCAGGCCCTGTGGTGGCTGAAGCGCGGCGAACTGCGCGTCGGTCCCGAATGGGAGCGGGCCCATCTGATCGTGCAATCCATGGAAGGCGTGCAGCCTTTCGACTGGGTTCACGCGCTGATGCATTGGATCGAAGCCGACATGGGCAATGCCGACTACTGGTATCGTCGCGCCGGCAAGCGCCGTGCGACCGCCAGCGTGGCCCAGGAATGGGAACACATTGCGGCAGCGCTGAGCGAAGTGACCAAGCACTGAACTTGGGCTTTCTCGATTTCGGGCCGCAGGAGAGATCCTGCGGCCCTTTTTTATTGCTTGTGACCGGCCTAGAATCCGTTGGCACCGGTCGTTCCGCAAGCGTGGATTGCCCGGATGTACCGGGCAATGACGGTGGCGCCTCTATGGGGGCCCGCTATGCGCGCAGCAGGCCGAGGCCGGTGCGGGTGATGCGGTAGGCCTCTCCGCCTTTGGACGCGATCACCTTCTTGGCGCGCAGGCGCTTGAAAAGGTCGAATGTGCAGTTGGAGAGGAGCCAGCCTTCGCGGCTGTAGCATTCGACGTCGATGGCGCGGCCATCATCGTCGCGGAGAATCGCAATCTTCCCGCCAAGGGAGAGCGCGTTGAGAACGCGCCGTTCGTCTCGTGAAATGTTCATTGTGTCTGGAGTGTCGAAGGGCGGCCGCACGCCGAAGGCATATGGCCGCGAACAAACGATACCCGCCGACGGCATCACGCACGGCGGCAGGTGGTTTATTCGGCCCCATCCTGATTGCATGGGTAATCAGACAATCTCAAACTGACTGGACATGGCTTTTGGTCTAGCGGATCCGGGAGAATTCGTCCAGATTTTGGCTGTGATGCGGTTGAAATCGCCCGTCGGGCGGTGCACACCTGCCACACAAAATGTCGAGGAAAGCCCGTGACCGCTGCCAAACTGCCCGCTGAATGCGAAACCAAAGACGATGTGCGCGCCGAGATTGATCGGATCGACCAGGCGCTGCTGACGCTGTTCGCGGAGCGGCACGCCTATGTGACGCGCATGGCCGAGATCAAGACCGATCCGCACGAGGCATTTGACGCCGTTCGCATCGAGGCGGTGATCAATAAGGTGCGCGGACGCAGTCTTGACCTTGATTTGGACGAAGATCAGGCGGAACTTATCTGGCGGACCCTGATCGACTGGAACATCAATTACGAAAAGGGCATCATCGCAGCGCGCCGCCGCGCTCGGTGATATCGGCGCCCTGTGGCGCCGTGACAGGCGGCCACGGGAGTTCGTCGTGCCCCGGACAGCGATACGAAAAGCCGAACTCGCCGATGCGCCCCGCATGGCGACGCTTGCCTATGAAGCCTGGGAAACCGGCATCCTGCCGCTGCTGACCGAAGCGCCGATGATGCGCGAATCGGAGCGGCGGCGCCTCTCCCAGGCCGCAGCGCTCGGGTGGCAGCATGCCATCATCGCCAGTCACGAGCAGGAACTGGTCGGCTGGTGTTCCCGTATCCCGCGCCGCAACTATATCCCCTTCCTCTTCGTCGCACCCGAATGTCAGGGGCAGGGCGTGGGCAGGGAACTGCTCAGCCGCATGGAAGTCATGCTCGAACTCGAAGGCGCCGAGCGCGTGCACCTCGAGACACCGGCCGACAATGTGCGGGCGGTGCGTTTCTACGAACGGCAGGGCTACAGGATCATGGCGCTGCGCGGCAGCGACGGCGATGTACGCCAGAGTTTCATGAGCGTGCATCTCGAAAAACGCCTGAACCCGCTTTCCGGCGACCAATACGGCGAATAAGTCCCTGTTCCATGGCTGCCGTGACTGTTGCAACGCCGGGCCAAGCCCGCTAAGCACAGAGCGAATTTCTTTGATGTTCAGGACCGCCAAGTGACACTCGTCGATACCCGCACCCCCGACAAGAAGCGCCTGATTTCCGGTTCCACCGGCGATTGGGAAGTGATCATCGGCATGGAAGTGCATGCGCAGGTGACGAGCGAGAGCAAGCTGTTCTCGGGATCCTCGACCGCCTTCGGCAATCCCCCCAATGCCAATGTGAGCTTCGTTGACGCCGCCATGCCCGGCATGCTGCCCGTCATCAACGAGGAATGCGTGCGCCAGGCCGTGCGGACTGGTCTCGGGCTCAAGGCCCAGATCAACAAGCGCTCGGTGTTTGACCGCAAGAATTATTTCTATCCGGACCTGCCGCAGGGCTACCAGATCTCCCAGTTCAAGGACCCGATCGTGGGCGAGGGCAAGGTTTTGCTCGACGTCGACGGCGAGCAGATCGAGATCGGTATCGAGCGCCTGCACCTCGAGCAGGACGCTGGCAAGTCGATCCACGATCAGCACCCGAACATGAGCTTTGTCGACCTCAACCGGTCGGGCGTGGCGCTGATGGAAATCGTCTCCAAGCCTGACCTGCGCTCGTCGGAAGAAGCCAAGGCCTATCTGGCCAAGCTGCGCACCATCCTGCGCTATCTCGGCACATGCGACGGCAATATGGAGCAGGGCTCCATGCGCGCCGACGTGAACGTGTCCGTGCGCCGTCCGGGTGGTGAATTCGGCACGCGTTGCGAGATCAAGAACGTCAACTCGATCCGCTTTGCCGGCATGGCCATCGAATATGAGGCGCGCCGCCAGATCGACATTCTGGAAGACGGTGGTTCCATCGACCAGGAAACCCGCCTGTTCGACCCGAAGAACGGCGAGACCCGGTCGATGCGCTCCAAGGAAGAAGCGCATGACTATCGCTACTTCCCCGATCCGGACCTGCTGCCGCTCGAGTTCGACGACGCCTTTATTGCCGAGCTGGCCCAGCACCTGCCGGAGCTGCCGGACGAAAAGCAGGCTCGTTTCATCGCCGATTATGGCGTGACCGCCTATGACGCCATGGTGCTGACGCTCGAGCGTGAGACGGCCGACTACTATGAAGCCTGCGTGGCTTTTGGTGGCACCAAGCGCGACGGCAAGGCCGTGGCGAACATTCTCAACGCTGACGTGGCGGCCTTTGCCAACAGCCAGGGTCTGGCCGTTTGGGAAACCCATCTTCAGCCGTCCCAGATCGCCGGTCTAGTGGACCTGATCGCTGCCGGGACGATCTCGTCCAAGGGCGGCAAGGACGTTCTGCAGATTCTCATCTCCGAGGAGCCCGAGGGCGATCCGGCCGAGATCGTCGAGCGTCGTGGCCTCAAGCAGGTGACCGATCTCGGTGCGATCGAAAAGATCGTCGACGAAATCATCGCCGCCAATCCCGATCAGGTCGAGAAGGTCAAGGCCAAGCCGACCATGATCGGCTGGTTTGTCGGCCAGGCGATGAAGGCTTCGGGCGGCAAGGCCAACCCGCAGGCGCTCAACGATTTGATGAAGCAGAAGCTTGGGATCGAATAGATTGACCATTGAACCGGAAAAGGAACGGTCCTCCCGTTCCACCTCCATCGGGGCGGCCTTTGTGGCTCACAAGGCGCCCTGGATCATCAGGCTGATCGGCAAGCTGTTCAGTGGCGTTATTCTCATCCCGGTGCTGGCGACCATGGCCGCCTCACTGGCGTTGATGGTCTATGGCGCGTTCGAGACCTGGCATTTCCTCGATGGCCTCTTCTTTTCGGTCGATCACCGGTTGAGCCATGACGAGGCCCTGCTGCACGCCATTGAGCTCGTGGACCTGTTCCTGCCCGCGACAGTCGTGCAGGTGGTGTCGCTGGGGCTCTATCAGCTCTATTTCGACCAGGATCTCGAGCTGCCGAACTGGCTCCGCATCCGCACGCTGGATGATCTGAAGTGAAAGCTGGTGGGCGTCGCCGTGACGGTGCTCGCGGTCTATTTCCTTGGCCGTGCGATTACGTCGGCTGGCGGGATCGACATTCTATATCTCGGCGGTGCCAGCGCTCTGGTGATTGCAGCGCTGACCTACTTCCTGAGCAAAATCCACACCTCCCACTGACATCATGGATTGATGTCGTGGCCGGGCTCGGGCGGGAGATTGGGGTCGATACCCTCGTCTTCGCCATCGTGGCGCAACGGGGATGAATGCGGATGCTCCGCATCCCCCGTGGGCAGGTGCACGGGCATGGGTGGTTGAGGCTTGGCGGGCCGGACAGGAATGTCCGGCTCGTTGTTTTTATTCGGATCCATTTTCAGATCTCCCTCGGGCGCGGCACATCGTTCGGCAGGGGCGGGATTTCGGGCGACGGCGCTGGTTCGGGGGATGTGCCCGGCTGGTCAGGCGTCGGGAAATGTCCCGGTCCAGGCTGGCCCGGTTGACCGGGCTGCGGGAAATCCGGATCGGGCGCCGGCTCATATTCGGGCGGGGCGTGCGGGTCGATATCGGGTCGGGGCGTGCTCATGGTGTACCTCCGCCAGCTCAACGGTAGGGGCGCCCCGGGGTTCCGTCTGCCGCTACTGTTTACCCACGGCCATGCGAGCGCGCACGGCGGGATCGGCATCGAGAAACTCCGGCTCGACGGTGGCCCCGACGGCATCAAAATAGCGGCTAAGGAAATTGCGAAATGATGCCGCCAGCGCGATGTCGGCGATGTTGAGATCGGTAAGGCCGACGGAGCGCAATGCGTCGATATCAGCCTCGGTGATGCGGGAGGCGTCCAGGGTGATCTGTTCGGCATAGGCCAGCATGGCGACCTGCTGGTCACTCAGCCCGGCCGTGCGATAATCGTCCTGGATGGCAAGGGTCTTGTCCCGGCCGAGCATCTGCGACAGCGACTTGAAATAGACATGCGAGCAATAGCTCGAGGGGACGTGCTTGGCGACGATCAGCGTGATCAGGCGGAAGTTCTCGAGGCCAAGGGAGAACCCGTCGCGCATCTGGTGAAGCAGGTTTTCGATCGGGACCAGCATGTCGGGTCGAGCCGACCAGCACTGAGTGGCCTCCATGACGCGGCCCATCGCGTCGATCTCGGCCTTGTAGATATCGGCGACGGCGCCTGTGGCGTCGTCAGGGGTGATGGTCTTGATGTACATGGACACGGACCTCCTGCCACCGGTGGAGCCGGCGACAGCGTGATCCTAAGTCAGCCTCGTGCGGCTTTCCAGAGGTGTCGAATGCGGCCGTCGATGAAGAAGAGACCGAAGAAGATCACCACCATGCCGATGATCTGAATGGGCAGGATGGTTTCGCCGAGAACCGTCACGCCGATCAGCAGGGCCGATATCGGGGCGATGAAGGTGGTGGTGGCGAAATTGGTGGCGCCGACGCGGGGAAGGATCCGGTACATGATCTGGAAGGTAAAGGCAGTCGAGAGCAGGCCAATCGCGATCGCCGCGCCCCAGGATTCGGCTCGGGTGATCACCGGAACGCCTTCTGTGAGAAAAGCGACGGGCACCGCGATGACGGCGGCACCGGTCAAGGCCATGGCTGCAAACGCGGTTGGCTCGATGTGCTTGTAGCTGCGCGTGATATTGAGCGAGAGCGCATAGCAGAGAGTAGCGCCAAGGCAGGCGGCAACGGCCCAGAGCTGCGATGAGCCGCCCGAGGTCAACGCCGGGGACACGAGGATCGCCGCGCCGACAAAGCCGATGGCGACGCCGGTGAATTTGGTCCGCGAGGCTTTTTCGCCGCCCAGCCAGAAATGGGAGATGAGCGCGGTGACCATCGGCGTCAGCGCATTGATGATGGCGGCGATGCCGCTGGCGAGATGTGCCTGTGCGAGCGGGAAGAGCGCGAAGGGAATGGCATAGGCGATGACGCCAAGGCCAGCCAGCTGCAGCCAGAGCTTGGGATCGCGTGGCACGGATTTCTTCAGCGCCAGCATGACCACCCAGCACCCGAGCGCGCCGATGGACACGCGGAGTGCCGTCACCCAGACCGGGCCGATCTCACGGATCAGAATGGCGTTGAAGACAAAGGAGCAACCCCAGATGGCGCCCAGAAGAATGATCCAGGACCAATCGCGCAGACTCATAACAGCATCCTCGAAAGACGCCGGACGCTACGCCCGGCCCGAACAAAGGTCGAACCGAATTTGACGATGAGGTGATCAATTCTGGTGATGGACTGCGCCTGCCCGATCAGGGCAGGCGGTTCGCCAGGATCTTGAGCGCTTCGGGGTAGATGCGGTGCTCTTCGACCAGCACGCGGGCCGACAGTGTCTCCGGCGTGTCACCGGCAAGAACCGGGACCTTGGCCTGCAGAATTGCCTCACCCTCGTCGAGGCCGGGTGTCACATAATGGACCGTGCAGCCATGTTCGGTAGCGCCATCGGCGATGGCCCGGGCATGGGTGTCGAGGCCCTTGTAGAGTGGCAGCAGGGACGGGTGGATGTTGATCATCCGACCGGCCCAGCGGTTGACGAAGTCCTCGCCTAGGATGCGCATGAAGCCGGCGAGGCAGACGATGTCGACCTCCCAGCTCTCGAGAACCTGGCTGACAGTGTCTTCGAACATGTCTCGCGACAGGAACTTGCTCTGGGCAAGCGAGGCCGTGGCAATGCCTTCGGCGGCTGCGACCTGTAGCCCGGCTGCTGATGCGCGGTTGGATAAAATCCCAACGATTTCAGCGGGATAGTCAGGAACCTTGGCAGCCTCGATGAGCGCGGACATGTTCGATCCGCGCCCTGAGATCAGTATGCCGACCTTCTTGCGGCTCACAGCTTGAGCGCGCCGCGGAAGGTCACGGCTTCGCCAGTGCGCTCGGTGAGGGCGCCGACGATGGCAGCGGTTTCACCTGATTCAGTGAGGCTTTCCACGAGCTTTTCAGCGTCGGCCGGGGCCACGGCCACCAGCATGCCGACGCCGCAGTTAAAGGTGCGGAGCATTTCACGTTCGTCCATGCCGCCGACCTTGGCCAGCCAGCCGAAGACGGCCGGAACGCTGACGGCGCCGAGATCGATATCAGCGGCCAGATGATCTGGCAGGACGCGGGGAATATTGTCGATGAAGCCGCCGCCGGTGATGTGGGCGAGGGCCTTGATACCGTGACCGGCCTTGAGGGCGGCAAGGATCGACTTCACATAGATGCGGGTCGGCTCGAGCAAGGCTTCAGCCAGCGTCTTGCCTTCGGCGAAGGGCGCCGGAGCATCCCAGGCGAGGCCGGACACTTCGACGATCTTGCGGACCAGCGAGTAGCCATTGGAGTGGACGCCCGAGGAGGCCACGGCGACGAGCACGTCACCGGCAGCAATGTCCTTGCGGGGCAGCAGGGCGCCGCGCTCGGCGGCGCCGACCGCAAAACCAGCCAGATCATAGTCATTGCCCTGATACATGCCGGGCATTTCAGCTGTCTCGCCGCCGATCAGCGCGCAGCCGGCGAGGCGGCAGCCATGGGCGATGCCGTTGACGATGGCCGTGCCCTGTTCGACGTCGAGCTTGCCGGTGGCAAAATAGTCGAGGAAAAACAGCGGCTCGGCGCCCTGGACAATGAGGTCGTTGACACACATGGCGACCAGATCCTGGCCGATGGTGTCGTGCTTGCCGGTGTCGATGGCAATCTTGAGCTTGGTGCCCACGCCGTCATTGGCGGCAACCAGGACAGGATCGACAAAACCGGCGGCCTTGAGATCGAACAGACCACCGAAACCGCCGATCTCTCCATCGGCGCCGGGCCGACGCGTCGATTTCACTGCGGGCTTGATGGCCTCGACAAGGGCATTGCCGGCATCGATATCGACCCCAGCCTGCTTGTACGAAAGACTATTTGATGGCAGGTTTTGTGCGTCGGACATGAGCCTGTTGCCAATGCTGGGGATAGCGGGCGCATCTTAGCGCGCGCGAACCGGGTTGGTTGAACTTTTCGGTGCTGGCCGTTACGAGGCTGATAGCTTCTTGGATACACAGACGCAAGGGCCGCCCGGCGCCATGAACCTTAGAAATCAAGTGTTGATCTGGATCGGCTTTTTCGTCGTGCTGATCCTGTCGCTATGGATCTTCCGTGGCATCCTGCTGCCCTTTGTGGTTGGCGCGGCCCTGGCATATCTGCTCAATCCGCTCGTCAACCAGTTGCAGCGCTGGCGTTTCAGTCGCATGTGGGCGACCGTCGTGGTGCTGCTCTCGATCCTCTCCATCATCGTCAGCCTGTTCTTCATGCTGGTGCCGGTTATCGGCCAGCAGATCATCGAGCTGATCCAGCGCACGCCGTCGCTCTACCGCGACCTGCAGGGCCTGGTGACGCAATATTCGCCTGAGATCAGCGCATGGCTTGGGCCTGAGCGCGCGGCCGAGGTGGAGCGCGGGATCAACGAGGTCGCGCGAAATCTGCTCGGGTTTATCGCACGCCTGCCGGCAGAGCTGGTCAATATCGGCATGTCGGGCGTGTCTGTGGTGGCGTTCATCGTCGTCGCGCCTGTCGTCGCCTTCTATCTGCTGCTCGACTGGGAAGGCATGATCCGCGGCATCGACAATCTGCTGCCGCGCGACCACAAGTCCGAAATCAAGGGCATTCTGGGGGACATCGACAGCTCGATGGCCGGCGTTCTGCGCGGGCAAGGCTCGGTGTTGCTGCTGGATGCGGCGTTCTACGCCACGGCGCTGTCGCTGATCGGCCTTAACTTCGGGCTTGCCGTGGGCATTATCGGCGGGCTGCTGAGTTTTATTCCCTTCGTGGGGGCGTTCGTTGGATTTGGGCTGGCCGTCGGCATTGCACTGGTACAGTTCTGGCCCAATCTGTGGATGGTGGCGCTCGTCTGCGGCATCTTCCTGTTCTGGCAGTTCGTGGAAGGCAATGTGCTCTATCCCAAGCTTGTCGGGTCCTCGATCAACATCAACCCGGTGTGGATGATGTTCGCCCTTCTGGCCCTCGGCGCGCTGTTTGGCTTCACCGGCCTGCTGCTGGCCGTACCGATGGCGGCCATCGCCTCGGTGCTGGTGCGTTACGGCGTGCGAAAATACAAGGAAAGCGCGCTTTATCTCGGCACCAACGGCCACGCCACGGATGATGAGATTGCTCCCTGATAACGGCCCCCGGCAGCTGCCACTGGACCTGCACCTAGAACCTTCGCACGCTGAAGATGATTTCCTGGTCGGGGAAGGCAATTCGCTGGCGCACTCGCGCATAACCGCCTGGCCGCATTGGCCAGATGCAGTGACGCTGATCATTGGTCCGACGTCCTCGGGAAAATCTCATCTCGCCAGGATTTTCGCCGACAGAAGCGGCGCGCGCTTCGTTACACCCGAGACCATTTCAGCGATTGCCGGGGAGAACGGCAAAGGCCCGCTGGCGATCGAAGATGTCGATACCGGCGCTTATGATGAGCCGAGCCTGTTCCACCTGCTCAACCAGGCGATGCGTGGCGACCGCACACTGCTGTTGACGGCGCGCGAGGAGGTTGCACATTGGCCGCTGGCGACCGATGATGTGCGCTCGCGGGTACGCCGTGCACCGATGTTTCGACTGGAAGTCAGCGACGACATCGAACTGTCACACATGTTCGCGAAGCTGTTTGGTGACCGCCAGATCAAGGTCGATCCAAAGATCATCCACTATCTGGTGGCACGCATGGAGCGCAGCCCGGAAGAGGTGGCGATTCTTGCGGACCTTTTGGATCGTCTGGCCCTTGCCAGAGGCACGGCGATCACCCGCAGCATAGCGACAGAGGTCCTTGCGCGCCGGCAAGCGGAGCGCGGACCGAATGGCCAACAGGATTGGGACGGCGAAGCCGATGAACGAGATCAGTGAATTTGCCGAGGCCGACGGGGCAGTGCCGGATGTAGAGGCTCTGCGCAGCAGCCCTGCGCGTTTCGTCAACCGGGAAGTGAGCTGGCTGCAATTCAACATGCGTGTGCTCGAGGAAGCGGGCAACGAGGCCCATCCTCTGCTCGAGCGCCTGCGTTTCGTTTCGATTTCCGCGAACAATCTCGATGAATTCTACATGGTGCGCGTCGCGGGGCTGAAGGGCCAGATCCGCGCCGGCCTCGCCAAGCAGAGCGCCGACGGCCTGACGCCCACCGAGCAGCTCGAAGAGATCGCGACGCTTGCCCAGCACCTCCAGCTCGAGCAGCAGGACCATTGGCAGAACCTGCGCGAGGAACTGTTCGAGCAGAACGTCGTCATCCACGAGAGCGATGACCTGACCGAAGATCAGATCGCCTATCTGCAAAAGCTGTTCCGCGAAGAGATTTTCCCGGTGCTGACGCCGATCGCTGTCGATCCGGCGCACCCGTTCCCGTTCATTCCCAATCTGGGCCTCGCGCTGGCCTTCGAGTTGCGGCGGCCCAACAACGACCAGATGTTGACCGCTCTGGTGCGTATCCCCGGCAACCTCGACCGCTTTATCAACCTGCCGACGGGGCTCGTTTCCGAGGGGCGGACCGAAGTCGTCACTATAGATACTCTGGTTAAGCTCTTCTTCCACAAGATGTTTCCCGGCCACGAGATCATGGGGGCGGGCGCTTTCCGCGTGATCCGCGACAGCGAAATCGAAATCGACGACGAGGCAGCTGACCTTGTGGTGGAATTCGAGTCAGCCCTGCGCCAGCGCCGGCGCGGACAGGTGATCCGGCTCGAGATCGAGCGGTCCATGTCCCGGGCGCTGAAGCGCCAGATCGGCGAGCAGCTGGGCGTCAAGGAAGCCGACGTTTTTGAGGTGCAGGGATTCCTTGGCCTCGCCGACGCGCGAAAAGTCTGTGACGTCGAGCGCGCCGACCTCAAATTCCAGCCCTATCACGCCCGGTTCCCCGAGCGCATCCGCGACTATAATGGCGACAGCTTTGCCGCCATCCGGGCCAAGGACATCCTGGTCCATCATCCATTCGAGAGCTTCGACGTCGTCGCGCAATTCCTTATGCAGGCGGCGCGCGATCCCGACGTGGTGGCGATCAAGCAGACGCTCTATCGCACCTCGTCGGACAGCCCGATCGTCAAGGCGCTGGTGATGGCTGCCGAGGCCGGCAAGTCGGTGACCTGCCTCGTCGAGCTCAAGGCGCGCTTTGACGAAGAGGCCAATATCCGCTGGGCCCGCGATCTGGAGCGGGCAGGGGCGCAGGTGGTGTTCGGCTTCATCGAGCTCAAAACCCACGCCAAGATGAGCCAGGTGGTGCGCCGCGAGAAGGGCAAGCTGGTCAGCTATTGCCATATCGGCACCGGCAATTATCACCCGATCACGGCCAAGATTTATACCGACCTCAGCTATTTCACCATCGATCCGGCGGTGACGCGGGACGTGGCGCGGGTGTTCAACTTCATCACCGGCTACGCCCGCCCGACCGAGCTCGAGACCATCGCCGTCTCCCCTGTCAATCTGCGCGAAACGCTGCTGCAGAACATTGCCGAGGAGATCGAGTTCGCGCGCAACGGCCAGCCGGCCTCGATCCTGCTCAAGATGAACTCGCTGGTCGATCCGCAGGTGATCGACGCGCTCTACGATGCCAGCCAGGCGGGGGTGAAGGTCGATCTCATCGTGCGCGGCATCTGCTGCCTGCGGCCGGGCATCCCCGGGTTCTCGGACAATATCCGGGTGAAATCCGTCGTTGGCCGCTTCCTCGAGCACAGCCGCATCTATTGTTTCGGCCGGGGCGTGGCGATGCCGTCGCCCAAGGCGCTGGTCTATATTTCGTCCGCCGACCTCATGGGGCGCAACCTTGATGGGCGCGTCGAGGTTATGGTGCCGATCCTCAACAAGACCGTGCATAAGCAAATTCTTGATCGGATCCTGGTTGCCTATCTGCGCGACAACCAGCAAAGCTGGGAAGTGTTGCCCGACGGCAGCTCGCATCGTGTGCGCCTTAACGAGGGCGAAGAGCCATTTAACGCGCATGACTACTTCATGACCAACCCATCGCTCTCCGGTCGGGGTAGTGCAGGGGAAGGCGACGAGGGCTGAGTTTGACACAATTCTGGGGCGTTGACGCCGATCCTACGGCTCAGGGGCGCATCAAGGGTGCTCGTCCGGTGGCCGTCCTCGATATCGGCTCCAACTCGGTCCGTCTGGTGGTCTATGAACGCCACGCGCGGGCCCTGACCCCCCTATATAACGAGAAGGCATCCTGCGCCCTGGGGCGCGGGATAGCCCAGTCCGGGCAACTGGCCGTGGCCAATATCGCCAAGGCGCTGGACGCAATGAAGCGGTTCGCCATGGTGGCGCGGCTGATGCGGGTGGGCAAGATCCACGTGCTGGCAACCTCTGCGGTGCGCGAAGCCTCCAACCGTCAGGAATTCGTCTCCGCCGTTGAAGAAATCATGCAGACCCCGGTCCGGGTTCTCAGCGGCGAGGAAGAGGCCCATTTCGCAGCGCTTGGCGTCGTCGCCGGTATCCCCGGATTTAGCGGCGTGGTGGGCGATCTCGGTGGCGGCAGTCTCGAATTTTCAGCCATCGACAGCGGCATTGATACGAGCGGGCAGTCGTTTGAGCTCGGCGTCATCCGCCTGCAGGATGATTCCGACGGGTCGCCGGCCAAGGCCGCGCAGATCACCCGGGAGCAGTTGAAGGATTCGATCGTTGCGACAGTCGCGCCCGGAAGCCAGTTTGCCGCTATTGGCGGCACCTGGCGTTCGCTCGCCAAGCTGCATCAGGTGATCAGCAAATATCCGCTGCACATGGTCCAGGACTACGTCGTTCCCGCTGCCGACATGATCAAGGTCTGCGAGGAGATCGTCTCTGCGAACTCGCTAAAATCCTATCCGGGCGCCAGCGAAGTCAGCAATTCACGCCGGGAGCTGGTGCCATTTGGTGCCGCCGTGCTCTCCGAAATCCTCAAGGCGGGCCGGTTCGAGAGCGTCGTCTTCTCGGCCCTCGGCGTGCGCGAGGGCTATCTCTACGGCATGCTCGACCCGATGGAGCGCGCCATCGATCCGCTGGTTCAGGGCGCCGAGGAATTGTCCATCCTGCGCTCGCGCTCGCCAGCGCACGGCAATGACCTCATCGATTTCACCACGCAATATATGGAAGCTGCCGGCCTCGGCGAGAGCGCTTCCGAAGCGCGGCTCCGCAAGGTCGTGTGCCTGCTCGCTGATATCGGTTGGCGGGCCCATCCGGATTATCGCGGTCAGCAGAGTGTCGATGCAGTTGCCTATGGCTCTCTGACCGGCGTCGACCATCCGGGCCGTGCCTATCTCGCCCAGACCCTGTCGGTTCGCTATGACGGGTTGAAAAGCAAATGGGCGCAATCGCTGTTGCCGCTGGCCGGAGCCAATACCGCCAAGCGCGCAAAACTGATCGGAGCGTTGTTCCGCGTCGCTTATCCGATGACGGCGGCAATGCCGGGCATTCTGCCGCGCACGCGATTCTCGATCCGCGGCAAGAACGAGCTCGTGCTCCATCTTCCCGCCGATCTGGCTTTCCTCAACGGCGACCATCTGCGCAACCGGCTTGGCCAGTTCGCCAATATCGCCGGTCACGACACTTCTGAAGTGCAGGTGGACTGAAGCGGCCGGTTATTCCGCCGCTTCAGTCACGTCGACAGGGATTTCGCGGACGCCCTTGCGCGTCGCGACCAGCGCAATGCGACCGTGCTTGATGGCCAGGGCCTTCTCGCCAAAGAGCTTCCGGCGCCAGCCCTTGAGGGCAGGCACATCCGCATCATCATCGAGCACCAGCGCATCGATCTCGTCCGAGGTGGCGAGGATGCGCGATGCGACGCCGTGCTGTTCGGCCACGGATTTGAGCAGGACGCGGATAAGATCGCCGACGGCGCCCTTGGGCGAGGGTCCACGATACCGGTCCGGCATGGTGGGCAGCTGGGCCTTCTGCAGCTCTTCGACGCCCTTGAGCAGCGTGATGATCTCGGCGGCGGCAGCGCTGCGGCCAAAGCCACGCGGCACGGCGCGAAGCTTTTCGAAGGCCTCCGGCGTCAGCGGGCGCTGCACGGCCAGTTCATAAAGGACGTCATCCTTGAAGATGCGGCTACGCGGCTGATCGGTTTCCTGCGCCCGGCGCTCGCGCCAGGCGGCCAGGACCTTCAGCGCCGCCAGATCGCGGGCGCGGTTGATCTTCATCTTCAGCCGTTCCCAGGCGTTTTCCGGCTGGACGATATAAGTGTCGATGCTGCGAAGGGTCGTCAGCTCGTCCTCGACCCAGTCCCAACGCTTGGTCGCGTCGACCTGGGCGCGCAATTCGCGATAGATGTCGCGGAGATAGGTGACGTCGGCGAGCGCATAAAGGCGCTGCTTTTCCGACAGGGGACGGGCCGACCAGTCAGTGAAGCGCGACGACTTGTCGAGCTCGACCTTGCAGATGGCGCGCACGAGGCTGTCATAAGAAGCGCTATCGCCAAAGCCACAGACGCTGGCAGCGATCTGGGTGTCGAAGATATTGTGCGGAACGGCGCCCGCCAGCTTCACGAAAATCTCGATGTCCTGGCGCGCGGCGTGGAAAACCTTGGTCACCGCCGGATTGGCGAGGAGCGCGAAGAAAGGAGCCAGGTCGATGCCTGGCGCCAGCGGGTCGATGAGCACCGCTTCATCGTTCGTGGCAGCCTGGATGAGGCAAAGCTTTGGCCAATAGGTGGTTTCGCGCAGGAATTCGGTATCAACCGTCACGAAATCAAAATTGGCGGCGCGCTCGCAGAATGCGCTGAGCACGTCTGTGGAAACAATCAGGTCCATGAGGGATTACCGTCTCAAATTCGTCAATATTCTTCCTAGCAGGTGAAGGGCCATTGCTCCACCATCGATTTCCGCCAATGCCGTCGCGGGACGAGCGTGGCCGTGATGCTTGACAAGCGGCGACCGCCATGCGCTTTTCACGCCCGAGAATCCGGCCCTTTTTAGCTATCCGAGTATGGAAATGACGACACATCGCTACCGCACCCACACCTGTGGCGCCCTGACGGCGGACGATGCCGGCAATACCGTGCGCCTCTCCGGTTGGGTCCATCGTATCCGTGACCACGGCGGCCTGCTGTTCATCGACCTGCGCGACCACTACGGCCTGACCCAATTCGTGATCGATCCCGATTCGCCCGCTTTCGCCGCCGCCGAGAAGGTGCGCTCCGAGTGGGTGCTGCGCATCGACGGCGAGGTCAAGCTGCGCGACGCCTCGGCCGTGAACCCCAACATCAGTACTGGCCAGATCGAGGTGTTCATCCGCGAGCTGGAAGTGCTGTCGGAAGCCAAGGAACTGCCTTTGCCGGTCTTCGGCGATCAGGAATATCCGGAAGATATCCGCCTGCGCTATCGCTTCCTGGACCTGCGCCGCGAAAAGCTGCACAACAACATCGTCAAGCGCACCAAGGTGATCGCGGCGATGCGCAACGGCATGACCGAACAGGGCTTTGCCGAATATTCGACGCCGATTCTGACGGCTTCCTCGCCCGAAGGCGCGCGCGACTTCCTCGTGCCCAGCCGTATCCATCCCGGCAAGTTCTTCGCCCTGCCGCAGGCGCCCCAGCAGTACAAGCAGCTGCTCATGGTTGCCGGCTTCGACCGCTATTTCCAGGTTGCCCCGTGCTTCCGCGACGAAGATCCGCGCGCCGACCGTCTGCCGGGCGAGTTCTACCAGCTCGACCTCGAAATGAGCTTCGTCACCCAGGAAGACGTCTGGAACACTGTCCAGCCCGTCATCACGTCGGTGTTCGAGCAATTTGCCGAAGGCAAGCGCGTGACCAAGGAATGGCCGCGCATTCCTTATGATACGGCCATCCGCAAGTATGGTTCGGACAAGCCGGACCTGCGGAACCCGATTGAAATTCAGGCAGTTACCGAGCATTTCGCAGGTTCTGGCTTCAAGGTTTTCGCCAACCAGATCGAAGCCGATCCAAAGGTTGAAGTCTGGGCTATCCCGGCCAAGAACAAGGACGGTGCCGAGCCGATCGGTCGCGCCTTCTGCGATCGCATGAACGCCTGGGCACAGGGCCAGGGCCAGCCGGGCCTTGGCTATATCTTCTTCAAGGACGGTGCCGGTTCGGGCCCGATCGCCAAGAATATCGGCGAAGAGCGCACCGCAGCCCTCAAGGCTCAGCTGGGTCTCGAAGACGGCGATGCCGTGTTCTTCGTGGCCGGTCGCCCGGAGAAGTTCTACAAGTTCGCCGGTGAAGCCCGCACCAAGGTCGGCACCGATCTGGGTGTCGTCGACACCGAGCAGTTCGCCCTGTGCTGGATCGTCGACTTCCCGTTCTACGAGTGGGACGAAGAGGAAAAGCGCGTCGACTTCGCGCACAATCCCTTCTCCATGCCGCAGGGCGGGATCGAGGGTTTGAACTCGGCCGATCCGCTTTCGCTCAAGGCTTACCAGTATGACGCCGTCTGCAACGGCTTCGAAATCGCCTCCGGTTCCATCCGTAACCAGGAACCCGAGACGATGATCAAGGCCTTCGAGCTGACCGGCAAGAGCCGCGAGGAGGTCGAAGAGCAGTTCGGTGGTCTCTACCGTGCCTTCCAGTATGGCGCCCCGCCGCATGGTGGCGCTGCCTTCGGTATCGACCGCATCGTGATGCTGCTCTGCGGCGTGCAGAACCTGCGTGAAATCACGGCCTTCCCGATGAACCAGCAGGCGGAAGATCTGCTCATGGGCGCACCGAGCCCGGCGAGCCCCAAGCAGATGCGCGAGCTGGGCATTCGCCTCAACCCGCAGGCCTGAATTCCAGCCTAAGCTGAACAAGGGGCGAGCCATTGGCTGGCCCCTTTTTCTTTGGTCGCTGCGCAAGATGCGGCCACAGCTGTTAACAGCCGTTAATCGGTCCTTAAGTTTGTAGCGTTAACAAGGAGATAAGCAAAAAACGCGCGAGATTCCCCGGGTGAAGTCCAAGTATTCGCACCTTTTGATGGCTCTTGGCGCGCTGCTTGCATTTGTGCCGATATTTTCGGTCGACTATCTGCTGGATGCCTATATTCGTCACCGCGAAACAGTCGCGCTGCAGCAGCAGGTCAGCCAGATCGGCGTTGAAATCAAAAACAACGTCGCCGATGCCGTCACTGCCCTGCGCGGGGTCGTGGCCGACAGTCCGTCCCTCTGCACGCCGACATTCTCCCAGAACGCCCAGCGCGCCATTGCCAACAGCCTGACGATCAAGCAGGTGCTGATCGAGAACGGTGACGGCGTTCAGTATTGCGACGCCTATGGACGGGAGGTCGCGCACTCGGTCCTGTCTGAAGCAAAGCCAATTCCCGGCCTCGCCGAGACGATCACTATTGTTCAGTTCGCCGACATGGGCGTGCCGTCGATCAAGGTGACGCAGACCCTTTCGGCCATGCGCCGCGTGTCGGTCTTCCTGCCCCTTATCGGGGTCACGCCGGAGACTTTTGAAGCCAATCTGCGGAACGGCGCCATGGTCCGGATTTCGCTGACGAGTGGCCTTCCGATCATCGAGTCCGGGGCCGTTGCGGATTTTACCCGCAACCTTGCCTCCGAGGACTATCTGAGCGCCCAGGGCTTTGCTGGTGAGTTGCCGATCAAGGTCCACGCTGCACTGCCGTTCAGTTCCGCCCGTGCGGGCTACACTGATCTCGATGTGGTGTTCACTGTCATCGCGTGCTTTGCCAGCGCCTGCCTGCTGCTGTCTGCGCTGTGGTATGCGCGCAAGTCGCGTGTCCCGGCGTTCGATCTTGAGCGCGCCATCGGGCGCAATGAGATCAAGCCCTACTACCAGCCCGTCATCAATCTGCGCACAGGTGAGCTGATCGGTTGTGAAGTGCTGTGTCGCTGGGAGAAGCCGAATGGCGATGTGATTCCGCCCGGCGTTTTCATTGACTACGCTGAAAATTCCGGCCTCGCCGTGCCGATGACGCTCTCGCTGATGCAGCAGGTCCGCTACGATCTGAGCGAGCTGAGCCAGAAAATGCCGTACATGAAAATCTCGATCAATCTGTTCGAGGGGCATTTTCGCGACGTGGGTATTGTCGACGACGTGCAGGCGATCTTCGGCAATTCGCCGATCAGCTACGACCAGCTGGTGTTCGAGATCACCGAGCGCCGTCCGCTTGAAAACTCGGCGGCTGTCAATAGCGTCATCTCCGGTCTTCATGCCCTTGGGGCGCGGCTGGCCATGGACGACGCCGGCACCGGCCACTCCAACCTGGCCTATATCGCCACGCTAGGCGTCGATGTCATCAAGATCGACCGCATCTTTGTCGACATGATCAAGCCGGGCACCACCCAGGTTCCCGTCCTCGATGGGCTCATTGCCATGGCCCGCGACCTCGATTGCGAAATCGTGGCGGAAGGCGTCGAAACCGAGGAGCAGGCGATCTATCTGCGCTCCCATGGTGTCATCCAGGCGCAGGGTTATATTTTCGCTCCTGCGCTCAAGATCGGCGCATTCAGAGAGCTGGCCCTGGCGCTCTTTGCCTCGTCTGGGGCGCCTCCGGGCAGTTTCGGCTCCATGCCGGTGGCGCTGCCCATTACTGCGGCTTAGCCCCCACGGGATTTTCGCCCCTTTTCATCTGCGTCATTTGATGGCACCTAACTGCGACCATCTGACCCACGCTGGTTTTGCACATGCCGGATCGCGGGGTCGTCGCTCAATAGGTCGCATTGTCCTGTGGGAATCCGCCTGATCTGGCCGGACGGACATGCGCGTCACTACAGCCGGGAGAATCTGCGTGACTAACGACGTCAATGAGCAACGCAAGGCCTTGCGCGAGGCAGCGCTGCATTTTCATGAGTTCCCCAAGCCCGGGAAGCTGGAAATCCAGCCGCTCAAGCCCCTGGGAAACCAGCGTGACCTTGCGCTTGCCTATTCACCTGGCGTCGCTGCTCCTTGTGAGGAGATCGCTGCCGAGCCGGAGACCGTGGCGCGCTATACCTCGCGACAGAATCTCGTGGCCGTGATTTCCAACGGCACTGCCGTCCTGGGCCTTGGCAATATCGGTGCGCTGGCTTCCAAGCCGGTGATGGAGGGCAAGGCAGTCCTTTTCAAGAAGTTTGCTGGCATCGACGTGTTCGATCTCGAGGTCGACGAACTCAATCCGCAAAAATTCATCGATGCCGTGGCGCCGCTATGGCCGACCTTTGGTGGTATCAACCTCGAAGACATCCGCGCACCCGATTGCTTCGAGATCGAGGAAGCGCTGCGCGAGCGCATGCCGATCCCGGTGTTCCATGACGACCAGCACGGGACCGCAATCATCGTCGGTGCCGCCGTGCTCAATGGGCTGGAGCTGGCCGGCAAGCGCATCGACGAAGTCAAGATTTGTGCGTCGGGGGCAGGGGCTGCGGCTATCGCCTGTCTCAACGTTCTCGTGGCGCTGGGTGCCAAGCACGAGAATATCTGGGTGGCCGATAAGGACGGTCTCGTCACCCACAAGCGCAATGACGTCAACGACAAGTGGCGCGGCCAATTCCGCCGGACCAGCGAGGCAACGACGCTTGCCGAAGTGATCGATGGCGCTGACGTGTTCCTCGGGCTTTCGGCTGCCGGTGCGCTGAAGCGGGAAATGCTGACCAAGATGGCGCCCAAGCCGCTGATCCTGGCGCTGGCCAATCCCAATCCAGAAATCATGCCCGAGGTGGCAAGAGAAGTGCGGCCGGACGCCATGGTCTGCACGGGGCGCTCGGACTACGCCAATCAGGTCAACAATGTCCTCTGCTTCCCCTTCATCTTCCGTGGCGCGCTCGACGTGCATGCCACCACGATCAACGAGGAGATGAAGCTGGCGGCGGTACGGGCCATCGCCAAACTGGCGCACGAGCCTGGGCTTGAGGTTTCGCCGTCGGGTGAGCCGGCCGTCTATGGGCCCGAGCACATCATTCCCAATCCGTTCGACCAGCGGCTAATCCTGCGCATCGCACCGGCCGTGGCTCGGGCAGCCATGGAATCGGGCGTGGCCAAGAAGCCGATCGAGGACTGGAACGCCTATCATGACCAGCTGAACCGGTTCGTGTTCCGCTCCGGGCTCGTGATGAAACCAATCATCGACAAGGCGCAGGGCAAGAACAAGCGCATCGCCTTTGCCGATGGTGAAGATGAGCGCGTGCTGCGCGCCACCCAGGTGCTGCTCGAGGAACGCATCGCGCGACCAATTCTGATCGGTCGTCCTGCGGTGATCGAGGCGCGCATCGAAAGGTTTGGGCTCAATATCCAGCCGGGCCGCGATTTCGAGGTGATCAACCCCGAAGACGATCCGCGCTATCGCGACTATGTCAGCCTCTTCCATTCGCTTGTCGGGCGGGATGGGGTGACGCCCGAGACCGCACGCACCATCGTGCGCACCAATACCACGGTTATCGGGGCGCTGGCGGTCAAGCGTGGCGAGGCGGATGCACTAATCTGCGGCCTTCAGGGGCGCTACATCAAGCATGTGCGCGATATCCGCTCGATCATTGGCCTGCAGGACGGGGTGACCGATGTGTCGGCGCTGTCCATGCTGATCATGCAACGCGGCGCATTTTTCCTGACCGACACCTATGTCAACCAGAACCCCAGCGCGGATGAGCTGGTGGCGATCACGCTGCAGGCGCGCAATCATCTCAAGCGCTTCAATATCGAGGCGCGCACGGCACTGCTCAGCTACTCGAATTTCGGTTCGCGGGATGGCGACAGCGCCTACAAGATGCGCGAAGTCTACGCCAAGCTGAAGGCGGCGGCGCCCGACCTCATCCTCGAGGGGGAAATGCAGGGCGATCTGGCGCTCAACGAAGTGCTCCGTGACCGCTATATCCCGGACACGCCGCTGCGTGGCGAAGCCAATTTGCTGGTGTTCCCTGACCTCGACGCGGCCAACCTCTCCATGACCCTGCTCAAGGAGATGAACAACGCGCTGTCCGTCGGGCCGATCCTGATGGGCACGCGGTCGCCCGCGCATATCCTGACCCCGTCGGTTACCAGCCGCGGCATCGTCAACATGTCGGCGATTGCCGCCAATGAAGCCGTGGGAGCAGATCAATGATCCGCCACACCGTCGTCTTTACCCTCAAGCACCCCTCCGGTTCGCCGGAGGAGACTGCCTTCCTGCGCGACGCAAAAATTCTCGCCGCCATTCCCGGCGTCGAGAAATTCGAGCAGCTGCGCCAGGTAAGCCCAAAGGCCGACTATGCTTTTGGCTTCTCCATGGAATTCGCCGATCAGGCTGCCTACGATGTCTACAACGCACATCCCGACCATGTAGCTTTTGTCAGCGACCGTTGGCTGCCCGAGATCGCGCGCTTCCAGGAGATAGACTACGTTGCGCTGTAAGCTTTGGCAGTGCTAAGTGCTGGCGCAGGAAAAATCTCCAGATTAGGCGAGGATATCCGATGAGCCAGATCGCTGTGTTCAGTGGTAGTGCCCATCCCGAACTTGCCAGCGAGATCTGCGCCGAGCTTGGCGTGCCGCTCAATCCGACACGCCTCAAGCGCTTCTCCAATGATTGCCTGGAAGTCCAGCTGCAGGCCAATTGCCGCGAGCAGGACGTGTTCCTGGTCCAGACGCTGAGCGCACCGGTGCAGGATCATCTGGTCGAACTGCTGCTCATGCTTGATGCGGCGCGGGGCGCATCTGCTGCACGGATCACGGCTGTCATCCCGCACTATTCCTATGCGCGCTCGGACAAGAAGGACGAGCCGCGCATATCGATCGGTGGCCGAATGGTTGCCGATCTGCTGAAAACCGCAGGCGCCGACCGCGTCCTGACAATGACGCTTCATTCGCCACAGGTGCACGGGTTTTTCTCGGTTCCCGTTGATCATCTTCATGCACTGCATGAGCTGGCGACGCATTTCCAGAGCCTTGATCTCGGCAATGCCGTCGTGGTGTCGCCGGACCTCGGCAACGCCAAGACGGCTGCGGCCTTTGCGCGGCGCCTCGGCGTTCCCGTGGCCGCCGGGGCTAAGGAGCGCCTGACCGATACCAAGGTGCGGATTTCGGCGATCATCGGCGATGTTCGGGACCGAGACGTGATCGTTCTCGATGACGAAATCGCCAGCGGCGGATCGATCATCGAATTGCTCAAGCATCTTCGGGCCAATGGCGCACGGTCTGTCCGGGTCGCCTGTACGCACGGGATTTTTGCGGATGGCGCAGTGGCGCGGCTTGCGGCCGAGCCGGACGTGCGCGAGATCGTCTGCACCAATACGCTGCCCAATGCCGCCGAACAGCGGGCCGACAAGCTGACCATTCTGTCCGTCGCGCCGGCCCTGGCCGAAGCCATGCGGCGCATCAACAGCGGGGAATCCGTGAGTGCGCTTTTCGATGGCGAAACGCGGGAAGAACGGGTGGCCGCTGAATAGCGAAACGCCCTGTTAAGCCTGTTCGTGGCAATGTGAGACTCCCCGGACCGGTCTCGTCATGCCCACTCGTCTTAAACGTCCCCCATTCTGGCGCCCCCTTGCTCTCTCGGGGATGCTGCTCGCCTTTCAGGCCTATCTCGGCTTTTCCGCCATCAGCGGTCAGTTCGGGATCGAGGGACGTGACCAGATTCACGCTGATATCCAGGTCCTCAAGGATCGTTCGGCATCGCTGCAGGCAGAGATCGATGCGTATAAGCATCGGTCAAGCCTGATGAATCCGCGCCATCTCGATCCTGACATCGTCACGGAGCGGGCCCGTGCGCTGCTCAATATGGCGCATGCCGACGACATTCTGGTGATGGTCGATCCATCAAGCGGTAAACCGATTTCTGGTAAATTCCAAGAATTAATCGACGACGAGTTAATCTCGATTATTCAAGCGGATTCAACGCTTTAAGTCGTCAATTATAATGCTCGGACACGATTTTACCTGGGCTGCGCTTGCGCTATAGTCGCGCGGAGGGTCACACTGACCCTGCGGCTCCCATCCAAATCACCCGGAGTGTTACATGGCGCGCAAGGCGATGGCCACCAAGGCCCAGACGCAGCCCAATGTCCCCCAGTTCACCAATGAACAGGACCTGGAGGCGTTCCGTGAGATGCTTCTGATCCGGCGGTTCGAGGAAAAGGCCGGCCAGATGTATGGCATGGGCCTGATCGGCGGTTTCTGTCACCTTTATATCGGCCAGGAAGCAGTTGTGACCGGCATCACCATGGCTAGCGAGAAGGGCAAGGACGCCCAGATCACCGGCTATCGCGACCACGGGCACATGCTCGTCATGGGCCTCGACCCCAAGGGTGTGATGGCCGAACTCACCGGACGCCAGGGCGGCTTGTCAAAAGGCAAGGGCGGCTCGATGCACATGTTCTCCAACGAGCACAAGTTCTACGGCGGCAACGGTATTGTCGGCGCGCAGGTGCCGCTTGGGGCAGGGCTCGCATTCGCTTCGAAATATCGCGGTGACGGTGCGGTCTCGCTGGCCTATTTTGGCGATGGCGCGGCTAATCAGGGCCAGGTCTACGAGACCTTCAACATGGCCAAGCTGTGGAAGCTGCCGGTCGTGTTCGTCATCGAGAACAACAAATATGCCATGGGCACCTCGATTGAGCGCGCTGCGGCAACCACCGATTTCTCCATGCGCGGCGCTTCGTTCGACATTCCGGGCGAGCAGGTCGACGGCATGGATGTGCGCATGGTTTATGATGCCGCTAAGCGCGCCATCGAGCATGCGCGGTCGGGGCAGGGTCCGTTCATTCTCGAAATGCTGACCTATCGCTATCGCGGCCACTCCATGTCCGACCCGGCGAAATATCGCTCCAAGGACGAAGTAACGAAATATCGCCAGGAACGCGATCCGATCGAGCAGGTCCGCGCCCGACTTCTCGAAGCCGGTGTCGTTACCGAGGAAGATCTCAAGAAGATCGAGACCGATATCCGTGCGGTCGTCACCGAGGCGGCAGACTTTGCCACCAATGATCCCGAGCCCGATCCGTCTGAACTCTGGACCGACATCACCATCGAGGCCTGAGCCCTGAGATGACCTTTCTGCTCGCGGCTATCTCATTGTTCGCACTGCTCTCCGGCATTCTCGCCGCCGGGCAGGCGCGGACAATTACGCAGATGGCGGCGATGAAAGGTCAGGATTGGCTATTCGGTTGGTGGCGTTTTGACGCCATCGCCGCAAAGGCTGGTCTTGCCGGTGAAGAACATGCCGCCGCCTACAAGCGCTCGGTCATTGCCTTCGTCGTCTTCCTTGTTCTCGGCCTGCTGCTGAGCGGCTGGATTGCCAGCCAGCAAAATGCGGTACCGGCGACGGTTTCCGCCAATGCCACGATTAACGATTGGCGGGTTTTGCCCGCCCGCCACGCTGAACAATTCGCGCTTCGCCGAGTGGCCTCGATGCCCGGCGTAACCATGCTGGAGAGCTGATATGCCCCAAATCCTGATGCCCGCCCTGTCGCCGACAATGGAAGAGGGCAAGCTCGCCAAGTGGCTGGTCAAGGTTGGCGATAGTGTGAAGTCCGGCGATGTGCTGGCTGAAATCGAGACCGACAAGGCGACGATGGAAGTCGAGTCGGTCGATGAAGGCGTGGTCAAGGAACTGCTGGTCGCCGAAGGCACGGACGGCGTGAAGGTGAATACGCCCATCGCGCTGGTTCTGGCCGATGGCGAAGAGGCCGGTGAAGCTCCTCCGGCGGCCGCGGAAAGCAAGGCTGAGGCAGAGCCAAGCATGGTGCAGGCCGAGGCTCCTACCGCAGCCCCTGCAGCTGCTGCCCCTGTCGCCGCCGCTCCCAAATTCGAGCCGCAGAACGATCCCGATCTGCCCGAAGGCGTTGAAATGGTCGAGATGACCGTTCGCCAGGCACTCAATGAGGCTATGGCCGAAGAACTGCGCCGCGATCCGGACGTCTTCATCATGGGTGAGGAAGTCGCCGAATATCAGGGCGCCTATAAGATCACCCAGGGCCTGCTGCAGGAATTCGGCCCGCAGCGCGTGATCGATACGCCGATCACCGAGCACGGCTTCGCTGGTCTGGCTGTTGGTGCGGCCTTTGCCGGCCTCAAGCCGGTCGTCGAATTCATGACCTGGAACTTTGCCATGCAGGCAATCGACCAGATCATCAACTCCGCTGCCAAGCAGCTCTACATGTCCGGTGGCCAGGTCACCGCGCCGATGGTGTTCCGCGGCCCGAACGGCGCTGCGGCCCGCGTCGCCGCCCAGCACAGCCAGGACTATTCGGCCTGGTACAGCCACGTTCCCGGCCTGACGGTCATTGCGCCCTACAGCGCCGCGGACGCCAAGGGTCTTCTCAAGGCGGCCATCCGCTCGCCGAACCCGGTCGTGTTCCTCGAAAACGAAATTCTCTACGGCTCCACCGGCCTCGTACCCAAGGTCGATGATTTCGTCCTGCCGATCGGCAAGGCCCGCGTGGCCCGCAAGGGCGCAGACGTGACCATCGTCTCCTTCTCCATGGGCATGCGCTACGCTACCCAGGCGACGGAAAAGCTGGTTGCTGCCGGCGTCGATGTCGAGCTGATCGACCTGCGCACGCTGCGTCCGCTTGACAGCGATACGGTCATTGAATCGATCAAGAAGACCGGTCGGATGGTGACGGTAGAAGAAGGCTGGCCGCAGGGTGGCATTGGCGCTGAATTGGCTGCCCGCGTGATGGAGCAGGCATTTGACTATCTCGACGCCCCCGTGCTGCGCGTGACCGGCAAGGACGTTCCCATGCCCTATGCCGCCAATCTCGAAAAGCTGGCGCTGCCCAACGTTGATGAAGTGATCGCGGCCGTCAACGCCGTGACCTATCGCTCGTAAGGAGACCCGGGATGCCAATCAATATTACCATGCCGGCGCTCTCTCCGACGATGGAAGAGGGCAAGCTTGCCAAGTGGCACGTCAAGGAGGGCGACAGCGTCTCCTCTGGTGACGTGATCGCCGAGATTGAAACGGACAAAGCCACGATGGAAGTCGAGGCCGTCGACGAAGGCAAGATCGGTAAGATCCTTGTTGCCGAAGGCACGGACAATGTGAAGGTGAACGCCGTCATCGCCGTGCTGCTGCAGGACGGTGAGGATGCTTCGGCGACAGCGCCGGAGGCTGCGCCCGCACCGGCTGCCAAGGCTGAAGAGAAAAAGCCGGAACCTGCGCCCGCCGCCGCCCCCGCGCCGGCGGCCAAGGTCGACGCACCGACGCCGGCTGCTGCTGCCTCGGCCAAGGCTGAAGGCGGCCGCGTGTTTGCCTCTCCACTGGCAAAGCGCCTCGCCAAGGAAGCCGGGATCGATATCGCCGCGGTTACCGGTTCGGGTCCGAAGGGCCGCGTCATTAAGTCCGACGTCGAAGCTGCCAAGTCGGGCAAGACCCCGCTCAAGGCTGCTGCGGCTGCGCCGTCTGCCGCTCCGGCAGGTGCAGCCCTTGCTGGCGGCATGACCAAGAACCAGGTCATCGCGCTCTACGAGGAAGGGACATACGAACTCGTGCCGAACGACGGCATGCGCAAGGTGGTGGCCGCGCGGCTCACCGAGAGTAAGCAGACCGTTCCGCACTTCTACCTCACGCTCGATTGCAAGATCGACGCGCTGATGGCCGCGCGCGAGCAGATCAATAATTCAGCGCCCAAGGGCAAGGACGGCAAGCCGGCCTTCAAGCTCTCTGTCAATGATTTTATCATGAAGGCCTGGGCGATTGCGCTGCAACGCGTGCCGGCGGCAAATGCGACCTGGGCCGGGGACTCGATCCTCTACCATAAGCGGTCCGACGTGGCGGTTGCCGTGTCTGTGCCGGGTGGCCTCTTCACCCCGGTCGTGAAAAGCTGCGATACGAAGAGCCTTCGCGAGATCTCCGAGGAAGTGAAGGATCTGGCGACCCGCGCTCGCAACAAGAAGCTGGCGCCGCATGAATATCAGGGCGGTGCTTCGTCCGTGTCCAATCTGGGCATGTTCGGCATCAAGCATTTTGCGGCCGTGATCAACCCGCCGCATGGCACGATCCTCGCGGTCGGGGCGGGTGAAGAGCGCGTCTATCCCGAGAACGGGCAGATCAAGATTGGGCAGTTCATGACCGCCACGCTCTCCTGCGATCACCGTGCCGTTGACGGTGCGCTCGGCGCGGAAGTGCTCGGCGTATTCAAGGGCCTGATCGAAAATCCGGTGATGATGCTGGCCTAAGAAGGGGCAGGGCGCATGAAGACCATTCTCGCCTATGGCGACAGCCTGACGTTTGGTTCCAACCCTGAGCAGGGTGGGCCACGCCACGCTTATGAAGATCGCTGGCCTTCGGTTATTGAGGCCTCGTTGGCCGGCCAGGTGCGGGTTGTCGCTGAAGGCTTGGGTGGTCGCACCACCGCCTTCGACGACTTCTCCGCGCCGGGCGATCGCAATGGTGTCCGGCTGCTGCCGACGCTGCTCGACAGCCACAAGCCGCTCGATCTCGTCATCATCATGCTCGGGACGAACGACCTTAAGGTCTATCTCAATGGGACCGCCTTTGGAGCGGCCATGGGGATGAAGCGCCTCGTGCAGATCATCAAGACCCATCCCTATGATCCGGGCATGGCGGTTCCGCAGGTGATCATTGTGGCGCCGCCGCTGACGGTCGAAACCAATCATGCGGATCTGCATCCGATGTTTGCGCCGCGCGCCGACGAAGCCAAGCTCTTCGACTTCTATTACAGCCGCATCGCCCAGGAGCTGGGCGTCGGCTATTTCAACTCGGCCAGCGTTGCCGTCGCCGATCCGCGCGACGGCGTTCATCTTGACCCTGCCAATACCCGGGCCATCGGTGAGGGGCTCGCCCCGCTCGTCAAACAAATGCTGGGTCTCTGACGACCCCAACAGACCAAGTGGAGGCCAAATATGGCTGACCAATACGATCTTCTCGTCATCGGCGCCGGCCCCGGCGGCTATATCGCAGCCATTCGTGGCGCGCAGCTGGGCATGAAGGTGGCCATTGTCGAACGCGAGCACATGGCTGGCATCTGCTCCAACTGGGGCTGTATCCCGACGAAGGCGCTGCTGCGTTCGGCGGAAATCTACGGCCATATGAGCCACGCCAAGGATTATGGACTGACAGCCGAGAAATTCGGCTTTGAGCTCGACGGCATCGTCAAGCGTTCGCGCGCTATCGCGGCGCAGATGAACAATGGCGTCCAGTTCCTGATGAAAAAGAATAAGGTCGACATCATCTGGGGCGAGGCCACCATCACCAAGCCAGGTGAGGTGAAGGTTTCCCCAACCAAAAAGAAGATTGTCGAGCCGCAGGGCCCGGTGCCCAAGAATGCTCTGGGCGAAGGCACCTACAAGGCCAAGAACATCATCATCGCCACCGGTGCGCGTCCGCGCGTGCTGCCCGGTATCGAGCCGGATGGCGACAAGATCTGGACCTATTTCGAGGCGCTGAAGCCGGCCGAAATGCCCAAGTCGCTGGTGGTGATGGGCTCGGGTGCCATCGGCATCGAGTTCGCTTCCTTTTACCGTTCGTTTGGCGCCGAGGTGACGGTGATCGAGCTTCTGCCGCAGATCCTGCCGGTCGAGGATGCCGAGATTTCCGGGCTTGCCCGCAAGCGCCTCGAAAAGCGCGGTATCAAGTTTCTGACGGAAGCCAAGGTCGCCAAGGTTGAAAAGACCGGTAACGGCATTGTTGCCCATGTCGAGACAAAGGATGGAAAGACACAAGAGATCGCCGGCGACAAGCTGATCTCGGCTGTTGGTGTGATGTGCAATATCGAAGGCCTCGGCCTTGAGACTGTTGGGGTAAAGACCGAGCGCGGCGCCATTGTCATCGACGGTTATGGCAAGACCAACGTCGAGGGCATCTGGGCCATTGGCGACGTCGCCGGCCCGCCCATGCTGGCCCATAAGGCCGAGCATGAAGCGGTCATCACCGTCGAAAAGATCGCCGGGCTCAAGGTTCATGGCCTCGACAAGTCCAAGGTTCCAGGCTGCACTTACTGCGAGCCGCAGGTTGCCAGCGTGGGCCTGACCGAAGCCAAGGCAAAGGAAGCCGGACGCGAGATCAAGGTCGGCCGCTTCCCCTTCGTGGGCAACGGCAAAGCGATCGCGCTGGGTGAGCCGGATGGCCTCGTGAAGACGATTTTCGACGCCAAGACCGGGGAACTTCTCGGGGCGCACATGATTGGTGCTGAAGTCACCGAGCTGATCCAGGGTTTCGTGGTGGCAATGAACCTCGAAACCACAGAGGAAGAGCTCATCCACACAATCTTCCCGCACCCGACCCTCAGCGAGTCTATGAAGGAAAGCGTTCTCGACGCTTATGGACGTGCGCTGAACATCTGATCTGGCTGCCTCGCACAGGCCGGGACCTTCCCGAGGTTTTGTGAGGCAGTACCATCTCCAGGGCAACTTTGGCGCGCCCCGGGTGCATTGAGGGTGGGGAGCACAAAACCAGAGGAGTTTTCCACATGGTCAAGGCAATTCAGATCGGGCTGGGACATTGGGGTTTCAGTTGGACGCGTGACGTTATACCCAAAGTTCCCACTGTTGAAATGGTGGGCTATGTGGATTCCAATCCCGATGCCCTCAGGAACGCCCAGACCGAACTCGGTATCGAGGAAGCCCTCTGCTTCACGAGCCTCGAAGAGGCGGCCCAAGGGCGCGAGGTCCAACTCGCCATCTGCACCCTGAGAACCGAGGCGCACTATCCGGTCGTGAAGGCTTGCCTTGAGCAGGGGCTCAGCGTCATCGTTGAAAAGCCCTTTGCGAGCACGATTGCCGAGGCAAAGGAACTCGTTGCCCTGGCGCAGGAGCGCGGCCGGGTCTTGATGGTCAGCCAGAATTACCGTTTCCAGCCAGCACCGATCCTGGCGGCGGAGTTGATTGGTGCCCAGCGTTTCGGGCCGGTGAACCTTGTCTCCATCGATTTTCGGCGTCACGCGCCAACACAGGGCTATCGCTATTGGGACATGCCGGACCCGCTGCTGGCGGACATGTCGATCCACCACTTCGACCTCATGCGCATGGTCCTCGGGGATGAGCCCAAGCGGGTGTCTTGTCGGACCTGGAATTCGCCGGCAAGTCCCTTTGGCCACAATCCAATCGGTGTGGCGACGCTGGAGTTCGAGAAGGGCACGATCGTGTCCTATCGCGGCAGCTGGATGAGCTCGGGCCCGGTGACGCCCTGGTCGGGCGAATGGGTGATGGATTGCTCGGAGGGCGAGATCATCTGGAGCTCGCGCGACCATTTCATGGGCAAGTCGAGCCCGGACAAGCTGTGGCTCCGCGCGCTTGATGGCACACCGGAAGCGCAGGACATGCCGGTGATCGATCACACCGACCGGGTCGGCACACTTGCCGCCGTCGCCAAGGTCGTCGATACGGGCACTGTTCCGGCGCGCTTCAGTTCGGGCGAGGATAATCTCCATTCCCTGGCGCTGGTCCAGGCGACCATCCTGTCCGCCGCCCGCGGAGGGGACTGGGTCGAAATTGCAGAGGTCATGGCATGAGCATCGGCACGCAGGAACTGCTTATCTTTCTGGCCATCGGGCTGGTCGCCGGATGGCTGGCCGGTCTGCTGCTGGGCGGCGGCGGGCTGATCCGTAACCTTATCGTTGGGGTGATCGGCTCGTTCGTGGGGGGATGGCTGCTGAGCGCTGTCGGTGTCACCTTGCCCATCGACAATCTCCTGATCAGCCAGATCATTACCGCCACCATCGGCGCCATAGTGGTCATCGCGCTCGCCAGGATCATTGCGCGCTAGACGCATGGCAGCCGACCAAGACTGTCGGCCGGCTTGAACCGGCCGCCCAAGGGAGCGATATAACGGGCGAACGCCCAGTCAGGACCGAAATTGGTTACGCTCATCGACAATTCCATTGCCCGTCCGCGGCACCCCGAAAAGGCCAACCGGCCCGACAGTATCGTGCTGCGCAAGCCGGACTGGATTCGCGTCAAGGCGCCGGGTTCTCCGGTTTACAAGGAAACTCAGCAGATCGTTCGCGAGAACAATCTCGTTACGGTTTGCGAGGAAGCCGGCTGCCCCAATATCGGGGAGTGCTGGAGCAAGAAGCACGCGACCATGATGATCATGGGCGAGATCTGCACCCGCGCCTGCGCCTTCTGCAATGTGCGCACAGGCATGCCAGGGCCGCTCGACCCGTTCGAGCCGGAGAACGTCGCCAAGGCGGTCGAAAAGCTTGGGTTGGAACATGTGGTCATCACCTCTGTCGACCGCGATGATCTGGCAGACGGCGGCGCCCAGCATTTTGCCGATGTGATCCTGGCCATTCGTGCCCGCAATCCCCGCACCACGATCGAAATCCTGACGCCCGATTTCCTCCGCAAGGACGGCGCACTGGAGATCGTCGTTGCGGCCAAGCCGGACGTGTTCAACCACAATCTGGAAACCGTGCCGTCGAAGTACCTTAAGGTTCGGCCCGGCGCGCGCTACTTCCACTCCATCCGCCTGCTGCAGCGGGTGAAGGAACTCGACCCCACCATCTTCACCAAGTCCGGTATCATGGTGGGTCTGGGAGAAGAGCGGAACGAAGTGCTCCAGCTGATGGATGACCTTCGCTCGGCCGAGGTCGATTTCCTCACCATCGGCCAGTATCTACAGCCGACCAAGAAGCACTATCCGCTGCAGCGTTTCGTGACGCCCGAGGAATTCAAGTCGTTCGCCACCGTGGCCACGGCCAAGGGTTTTCTGCTCGTCTCGTCGAGCCCGCTGACCCGCTCATCGCATCACGCGGGTGAGGATTTCGCCCAGCTCAAGTCCGCCCGTCTGGCAAAGCTGGGGCACTGATGAAGCGTTTCTTCGAACGGCATGTGCCCCATCTTCCGCAGCGCATGTACGACATTGTCGCTGACCTAGAGGATTATCCGCGCTTCATCCCGAACTGTCGGGCCATGGAGGTGCGGCCTGATCCGGCTGCGAACGGGGCTGACGTGCAGCTGGCGCGCATGACGCTTTATTTCGGACCCATCACGCAGGCCTATACCAGCCGCGTGACCCGCGACGCACAGGCGCTGACGATCCGCGCCAAGGCGGTCGATGGGCCGTTCGCATATCTCGACAGCGTGTGGAGCTTCGAGCCTGAGGGTATGGGAACGCGGGTGCGGTTCGAGATCGACTTCAAGATCTCTAACCCCTTTATCGCCGCCGTGGCCGAACCGGCTTTTGCGGCCAAGCAGGAAGAGATTATGCGCGCCTTTTCCGACGAGGCAGATCGGCGCTTCGGAAGCTGAGATGATGATTGTGCGTCTGGCGGGATCGCTGACCTGCACATCGGACGAGCAGCTGCGTTCCGTGATCGAGCATTTGCCCGAGCACATTCGTCTGACCCGGCTGGAGCCGGGGTGCCTGTCTTTCGAGGTGGTTCAGCGCGAGGACGATCCGATGGTCTGGACGGTCGAAGAGCGTTTTGCCGATCAGGCGGCTTTCGGCGCCCATCAGGAGCGCACGAGGGCCTCCGTCTGGGCGCGCGAAACCCGAGATATCGCTCGGGACTACATTGTGATCACGGAGCCTTCTTCGGCACCGCGGTGAGATAGTTCAGCTCGTCCGGCAGGTCGCTGGTGATGACCTGGAAAACCAGCTCCAACGCTGCGTCGACCGTTGCCTTGCGTATGGCATCGCGGCCAATGTCACCGAAACGATGCTCAATGACGACCGTGGCCAACTCTGACGAGACAGCGACATAGACGAGGCCGATTGGCTTCTTCTCGCTACCGCCGTCAGGCCCGGCAATGCCGGTAGCCGAAACCGCGATGTCGGCGCGGGCGGTATTGCGGGCGCCGTCGGCCATGGCGCGGGCGACCTGATTGCTCACAGCGCCATAGTCCTCGATGACCCGAGGCGGGACGTGGATCATCTTGTCCTTGGCGATGTTGGAATAGGTGACAAAGCCGCCGTAAAGGGCCGCCGAGGCCCCTGGGATGTCCGTCAACGCTGCAGCGATCATTCCGCCCGTGCAGCTTTCGGCGGTTACAATGGTCCGCTTTGTTTCGGAGAGGATGTCGATGATCTGTTTGCCCATTGTGGGCAAGGCTTTTGGTGCCATCTAGTCGATCCTCGGAAGTTCCACGCTTGCACTTGCCATAGACACGATGCCTTCCTCCCGCCCGAGAAAACCGAGCTTTTCGTTGGTGGTCGCTTTCACCGCCACGCGATCAGCTGAAATGCCGAGGGTTTCGGCAATCACAGCACACATGGCTGGTGCATGGACTGCAATCCTCGGCGCTTCCGCGACAATTGTCACGTCAAGATTGACGATCCGGCCACCACGCTGTGCGATCAAATTGCCCGCATGGCGGAGGAAAATCGTCGATGCGGCCCCCTTCCACTGCGGGTCGCTGGGCGGGAAGTGAACGCCGATATCGCCTTCGCCGATTGCGCCGAGCATGGCGTCTGTCAGGGCGTGAAGGGCAACGTCCGAGTCAGAGTGGCCATTAAGTCCCGAATGGTGCGGGATTTTCACGCCACCGAGCCAGACGTGGTCGCCGGGTACAAATGAATGGACGTCATATCCGGTGCCGATGCGGGTCTCGGTTTTCATGCTGTCTCCAAGGATACGCTCGGCGCGGGCAAAGTCGTCCGGATGGGTGATTTTGAGATTGTCGCGGTCGCCGGCGACCAGGGCGACGCGCAGACCCGCCCATTCGGCGATCTCTGCGTCATCGGTGAATTCGCGTCGAACCGTGCCGGCGCGCATATGGGCCGAAAAGATCTGGCCGAACCGGAAACCTTGGGGCGTTTGCGCCGCGGCAAGCAGGCGCCGGTCTTCGGTAGCGACGACCTCCCGACCATCGAGCGTGCGCTTGATGGTGTCGGTGAGCGGAACGGCCGGGAGCGCGCCGTCGAATTCGCCCAAGGCGTCGATCACGGAGGCGATGAGGGCGTTGCTGACAAAGGGACGCGCTGCGTCGTGGATGAGAACCAGGTCTGGTCGCATCGGCGCTAGCACCTTGAGTCCTTCGAGAACAGACGCCTGTCGTGAGGCGCCGCCAACGACGGGGGAGAGCAGTCGGTCGTCGCTCAGGCCCAGCGCCGAAAAACGCTCTGCATGATCGGCGTGGATCACCGGAACGACATGGCTGATCGCATCATGCGCCAGAAAAGCCGCAATCGTGCGCGACAGCACCGGACGTCCTGCAAGATCTTGATATTGCTTGGGATCAGCGTAGGTGCCGCTCCTGGCGCGCTCGCCTTTTCCAGCGGCTACGATGATGACGGCTATGGATTTTGGACGCATGTCGCTATAGGCACTTTCCAACCAGACAGGTCAGGTCTAGCCGCCGCGCTCCTATGCGGCAAGTGCAGTGCAGACCAGCGGTGCGAACACCGCGTTTGGGTGTTGCGCAGCCCCCCAAATTGATTATTGTGCAGGCACCGCTCTCGAGCTGGTCATTTATGGAGCACATGTTGACCGATACTGCCTGCCCCTTGAGCATCGGGGGCCATGCTGTACGCAATCGCGCCTTCTTGGCACCCATGGCCGGCATCACCGACCGTCCCTTCCGCGAGATCGCGGAACGCTTTGGCGCGGGGATGGTGGTTTCGGAAATGATCGCCAGCGCCGCGCTGGGTACGGGTCATCAGGGCATGGCCCGAAAGCTCGGTCGGGCCGGTTCGCTGCCGCATATGGTCCAGCTCGCCGGTTGCGAATCCCGTTGGATGGCTGAAGGCGCGCGCATGGCTGAGAGCGCCGGCGCGGACATCATCGACATTAATTTCGGGTGCCCCGCCAAGCGCGTCACCAATGGCTACGCCGGCTCAGCGCTGATGCGCGTGCCGGACCAGGCACTGGCGATCGTCGAAGCTGTCGCGGGGGCGACGAGCCTTCCGGTAACGGTGAAGATGCGGCTGGGCTGGGATGACGACAGTCTCAATGCCCCGGAGATCGCGAAGCTGGCGGTTGGCGCCGGTGCGCAGATGATTACTGTTCATGGTCGTACGCGGCAGCAATTCTATAAGGGACACGCCCGCTGGTCGCTGGTGCGCTCAGTGGTGGAGGCGGTCTCGGTCCCTGTCATCGTCAATGGCGACATTGTCGATACGGAAGCGGCGCTGACCGCATTGGCGGAGTCCGGTGCAGACGGCGTCATGCTCGGCCGCGGTGCGCAGGGGCGGCCCTGGCGCGTGGCCCAGATCGGTGCCGAACTGGCCGGGGAGGAGCCTGTGGCTGCTCCGACCGGCAAGGCGCTCATTGAACTCATCCAGGCGCACTACGAAGACATGCTCAGTGAATATGGCGTTGAAGTGGGTCTGCGCGCAGCGCGAAAACACCTCGACTGGTATAGCGAAGCCGCGGGGCTGAACCTCGACAAGCCGACGCGCCGGTCTCTCCTCGACAATGATCAGCCTGCACAGGTGCTGGCGCTGATCGCGACACTCTTTTCCGATGACTGGAGAGCGGCGGCATGAGCGCTGCAGCGATGACTGCCGACGATCTCGTGCCTGCAAAGGCAATGTTGCAGGCACTGCCGCAGCCCATCATCATGCTCGATGAAGCGCGGCACATCCTCTTCGTCAATTATGCGGCCGAGGCCTTTTTCGGTGGGTCATTGAGCGTTCTGACCCGCCAGCGTCTCGATGATCTGATCGCCTTTGGCTCCCCAATCATCTCGCTCGTCGAAACCGTGGTGTCCCGCCGGGCGCCGATGACCGAATATCGCGTGAGCATCGGCTCCTCCCGCTTCGGAGACGAGCGCATCGCGGACGTGTTCGCGAGCCCGATTTCAGACGTCGATGGCCGGGTGGCCGTGCTCATTCAGGAGCGCACCATGGCCGACAAGATCGACCGCCAGATGGTGTCGCGCGGCGCTGCGCGCTCGGTGACCGGCCTTGCCTCCATGCTGGCTCATGAAATCAAAAACCCGCTGTCCGGCATTCGCGGCGCGGCCCAGCTGCTCGAGCAGAGTGTGCCTGCGGAAGAAATCCCGCTGGCGCGTCTGATCCGGGAAGAGACGGACCGCATTGTCGGTCTGATCGACCGGGTGGAAGTGTTCGGCGACGACCGGCCGCTGGAGCGCGAGCCGATCAATATCCACATCGTACTCGACCGGGTGAAGCTGCTCGCGCGCAATGGCGTCGCCCGAAATGTCCTCTTCTCGGAAGAGTATGACCCGTCGCTTCCGCCGGTGTTCGGCAACCGCGATCAGCTGATCCAGATCTTCCTGAATTTGGTGAAGAACGCAGCAGAAGCCCTTGAAAGAACTCAGAAACCTGAGATCAAACTGTCAACGGCTTTTCGCCCGGGCATCCGCATCAGCGTCGCTGGCGTGGCCGAGCGCATTTCGCTCCCGCTGGAGATTGTCATCGAGGATAACGGGCCCGGCGTGCCGCCGGATATCCTGCCGTTTCTCTTCGATCCCTTCGTCACCACCAAGCCAAATGGCTCGGGCCTGGGTCTCGCGCTCGTCGCCAAGATCGTTGGCGATCATGGCGGGGTGATCGACTGCGATAGCCGACCGGGCAGAACCCGTTTCCGTATCCTGCTGCCGGTGGCCAGCGGCGCTTTCCAAATGCCTGCCGATGAGGTGCCTTACAAATGAGCCATGTCGTTTTGCTCGCCGATGATGACGCAGCCATCCGCATGGTGCTCAACCAGGCGCTGACCCGTGCCGGCTATGAAGTTCGTCCAACCGGCAATATCTCCACCATGTGGAACTGGGTGAGCCGGGGTGAGGGCGATGTTCTGATCACCGATGTGGCCATGCCCGATGGCAATGCCTTCGAGGTGATGCCCAAGATCAAGAAGGTACGGCCCGACCTGCCCATGATCGTCATGAGTGCCCAGAACACGTTCATGACGGCCATCCGTGCCTCGGAGGTCGGCGCCTACGAGTATCTACCGAAGCCTTTCGATATCACAGAAGTGCTTTCAGTGGTGTCGCGGGCCCTCGCTGACGCAAAAAAGCCCAGCAACGAGGAGCGCAAGAGCGAGGACGATGCCGGCGATACCATGCCGCTGGTGGGCCGCTCTGCTGCGATGCAGGAAATCTACCGCGCCTTGGCGCGCCTGATGCAGACCGATCTGACGGTGATGATCACCGGCGAGAGCGGCACCGGCAAGGAACTGGTGGCGCGGGCACTGCACGATTTCGGCAAGCGGCGGAATGGGCCGTTCGTCGCCATCAATATGGCCGCTATCCCGCGCGATCTGATCGAGGCGGAACTGTTCGGCCACGAGAAGGGGGCCTTCACCGGCGCCAATACGCGCTCCTCGGGCCGGTTTGAGCAGGCCGAAGGCGGAACGCTCTTCCTCGACGAAATCGGTGACATGCCGATGGATGCCCAGACCCGCCTGCTGCGTGTTTTGCAGGAGGGCGAATACACCATGGTTGGTGGCCGCAGCGCCATCAAGACCAATGTGCGCATCGTTGCGGCGACCCACCGCGATCTCAGCCAGATGATCCGGCAGGGCCTTTTCCGGGAAGATCTCTACTACCGTCTGAATGTCGTTCCGATCCGCTTGCCGCCGCTGCGCGAACGCGTCGACGACATTTCCGATCTCACCCAGCACTTTCTGCGCGCCGCACAGCGCGAGGGCGAGCCCGTCAAGACGCTGACCCCGGAAGCCATCCGGCTCATGCAGAATTACTCCTGGCCGGGCAATGTTCGCGAGTTGGAAAATCTGGTGCGGCGCCTTTCGGCGCTTTACGCGGACGAGAGTGTTTCGGCCGAAATCGTCCAGAACGAACTCAATATCGTTGATCGCCCTGCGGTCAGTGGCAATACGGGTCCTGTGGATGTGTCCACCGCCGTCGAAAGCCACGTTGGCCAGTTGCTGCGCGAACACGAGCCGAACCTGCCGCCGGCAGGCCTCTATCAGCGCGTTATTGACCGGGTTGAGGCGCCGTTGATCGCCATGGCGCTCAACGCTTGCGGGGGCAATCAGATCAAGGCGGCGGACCTGCTGGGGCTCAATCGCAATACTCTGCGCAAGAAGATCCGCACGCACAGCATCGAGATCATCAAGCACAGCCGCCGCAGTTAGCGGCGGCTTGTTTCGACACTAGCGCCGCAGCAGCTCTTTCCTGCTGCGGTGTTCCGTCCAGGCCAACAGGAAGCCTGCGAGAACGACGAGGACGGCGCCGGTGTAGACCGACTGGCCCGGGATCTCGCCGAAGAATATGTAGCCGAAGACGAAGGCCCAGATGAGGGCGCCATATTCGACCGTGCCGAGGACGCTGGCCGGTACGACCTTGGCTGTTTCGACGAGCAGAAACTGCCCCATGCCCCCGACAATCCCGGCGCCAATGCAAAGGCAGATCTCGAGCGCCGTCATGCCTTGCCAGAAGGGCAGGCTGAACAGACCCATGGCGAATGCGTGAATGAGGTTTTGCGCAAACACCTGAACGATCGCGCGATCCTTCTTCGAGATCTTTCGCATGAGGATCATGGCGATCGCCCAGCTCAGCGCTGCCATCAGGACGAGGACGACCGGCAAGCTCAGGGCAAACCCGGCTGGATTGGCCGCAACGATCACCCCGAAGAAGCCGATAGACGCCGCGCCGACACGCGCCAGTGTCACTTGTTCCTTGAGGAAGATCACGGCGAGGATCGTGGTGAGGACTGGTGCGAAGTAATAGAGCGTCGTCAGTTCTGCCAGCTGCAGGTCGCGCGCGGCCGTGTAGTACATGACCCAGGCCGCAAGGGTCAGCAGCCCACGGCCAAGAATGAGCAGGCGGTTGTCCGACTGGAGAAGATCACGCACCAGATGTCGACGGTCAAAGGCGAAGCAAAGCGCGATGATCACGATGCTGCGCATGAACAGGATCTGCGCGGCGGGCATTGTGTAGACCAGCGCCTTCACAAACACGTCGTGGAAGGAGAACAGGGTATAGGCCGCTATACCCATAGCCATGCCGCGAAGGCTGGCCACTTCGATGATTTTTGTGGGGGAATTTGACACGACTGACGCGCTTTAGAGAGTTCGACCGTGTGTGCGCCTCGTCGCTCAGAATGTCCAGATGCGCCTTGGGGTGGACCTCTATGCCACAGATATCGGCCACAGGGGTTTTGCCCCGAGCAGCGAGGTGTCACATTTTGGCAACATTTATCTTGAAGGGTCCGCCGAATTGGGTCAGGCTTACCCTCAATGCCGCATCGTGCTGGCGAAACGCTTGTTCTAGAGACCGGTAAGCGGCTCAACCAAAAGGATGCAGAACCCTCTATGACCGACGCGGTTAGCGAAATCGCGGCGCAACACGGAACTTCGGTTGCGCCACCGCAGCGCCGTTCGCTTTTCTCCAATCAGGGGAATCGCCCCCTCCGTGTGCTCGGCTTCGTGGTGGTGTTCGCCTCGGTCCTGATGTCGCTTATCTCGTTCCTGATCCTTTCGGGTACGACCAATATCGAGCCGTCTCCCGCGATCTGGACCGCGATCTGGATCGTGACCGGTATCCTTGTGCTGCTGGTGCTGGCGCTGGTGGTGACAGAAGCCGTGCTGCTGGTGCAGGCGCGGATGGCCCGCCAGCCCGGCGCCGCTTTGCAGATCCGAATGGTAGGGATGTTCGCTTTTGTGGCCGCATTCCCTGCAGCGCTGGTGGCTGTCGTGGCGACCATTGCTCTCAACCAGGGCCTCGACCAGTGGTTTTCCGAGCGGACCCGCGCCATGGTGGAAAGCTCCCGCCTGGTCGCACGCTCCTACATGCTCGAGCACGCACAGGTGCTGCGCGACGACATCATCTGGGTGGCTTCCGAACTGGAGCAGGCGCACAACACCTATCTCAATGAGCCGCAGCGCTTCGAGCGAATCCTGACGGCGCTGGCGGTGACGCGGTCGCTGCCCTTTACCTCGCTCATCGATATCGACGGCCAGCTTCTGATGCGGGCGCAGATCAATGCTGCAGGCGGATTTCCGAAACTGCCGCAGGGGATCACCCAAGGCGTCATCGAGGGTGTGCCGACGGCTATCGCGCCCGGCAGCACCAACCTCGTCGGCTCCGTCGTAAAGCTGCGCGGCTACGACGATATCTACCTGTTCGTGGCACGTCCGGTGGATGCCGAAGTGCTTGAATATATGCGGCTAACTGACGAGAATATAACGGAATATCGTGAGTACGCTTCTAATCGTCTCGTCTTCCAGATTACGTTCACCATCATGTATGTCGGTATGGCCGTCGTGCTGTTGCTGGCGGCGCTGTGGATCGGAATTGCCCTGGCCAACCGCTTCGTCGACCCGATCCGAAATCTGATGGTCGCATCACGGCGCGTCAGTAGCGGCGATCTCGATGTGCAGGTTCCGGTTCAGGAGGGGCGCGGTGACCTGCGCGACCTCTCGAACGGCTTTAACCGCATGACCCAGCAATTGTTGCAGCAACGGCTGGCGCTGCTTGCGGCCAACGAGGTCAACGAGAAACGCCGCCAGTTTACCGAGGCCGTGGTGGAAGGCGTGTCTGCAGGGATCATCGGTCTTGATTCCTTTGGCGCGGTGACCTTGGTCAATGCGCGAGCCTGCCAGATGCTGGGGCGCAGTGAATTCGAACTGATGGGCGAGCGCATGGAAGCCGTGCTGCCGGAGATCGCTCCGACCATGGAGAAAGCGCGTTCGGCGCGGCGGGGGCAGGTGCGCGACCAGATCCAGCTGGGCAATGAAACGGACCGGCGCATCTACCAGATCCAGCTGACCCGCGAGGGCACGATCACGGAGTCGAAGGGCTATGTGCTGACCTTTGACGACATCACTGAGCTCGAGTCAGCGCAGCGCACCAGCGCCTGGGCCGACGTCGCGCGGCGTATCGCCCATGAAATCAAGAACCCGCTGACACCGATTCAGCTTTCCGCCGAACGCCTGCGTCGGCGCTATGGCAGCAAGCTCGAGGATGATCGCGAAGTCTTCGACAAATGCATCAATACCATCGTGCGCCAGGTCGGTGACATCGGTCGCATGGTCGATGAATTCTCGGCCTTCGCCCGCATGCCCGAAGCGGCTCCGGAGCGCGCGGACCTCACGGATACAATCCGGCAGGCCGTGTTTCTCGAGAGCGTTCGGCTCCCGGAAATCGATATTGTCACAAAACTGCCGGACGACGTCATCTATGCCTGGTTCGATACCCGTCTGGTCGCCCAGACGCTGACGAACCTGATCAAGAACGCCGTCGAGGCTTACGAGGGGCTGCCGCTCGCACCCGACTGGCAACCAATCATTAAGGTAGAAGCTCATATCGAAGGTAATAGTGCCCGGGTTTCAGTCTCGGACAACGCAAAAGGCTGGCCCAAGGAAAACAGGCAGCGCCTTCTGGAACCCTATATGACCACCCGGGACAAGGGGACCGGACTGGGCCTGGCCATCGTCGCCAGGATCATCGAGCAGCACGGGGGCATCGTTGAATTGATCGATGCCGAACCGGACGGGCAGGGAAGAACAGGCGCATGCGTAACCTTTACGCTGCCGCTCAACGCCCCAACCAGAAACAACGACAAGGATGTGGCGGCCGATACCGGTTCCCAACCATCCGAACAAGAGGAGCCGCTCTCATTGGCGGTTGTTCATAAATAATGGCACTGGATATTCTGATCATCGACGACGAGGACGATATCCGCGATCTGATTGCGGGCATCCTTGAAGATGAAGGCTATGAGGCGCGCCAGGCGCATGACGCCGACAGCGGGCTGAATGAGATCGCGCGGCGGCGGCCGAGCCTTGTGTTCCTGGACATCTGGATGCAGGGGTCGCGCCTCGATGGGCTGCAACTGCTCGACGTGTTCCAGAGCCAGCACCCGGACATGCCGGTGGTGATGATCTCGGGTCATGGCAATGTGGAAACCGCTGTCTCCGCTATCCGTCGTGGCGCTTACGACTATATCGAAAAGCCCTTCAAGATCGACCGGCTGCTCCACGTCACCCAGCGGGCCATGGAAGCGACGCGCCTGCGCAATGAGGTGGCCGAGCTCAAGGAGCGGTCCGCCGCCAAGAACGCCGACATGGTCGGTGCCTCGCCGGCTTTGCAGCAGATCCGTGGACTGATCGATAAATCCGCACCCACCAATTCGCGCATCTTTATTTCCGGACCATCCGGTGCAGGCAAGGGGCTGGTGGCTCGTCTGATCCACCAGCGCAGCCCGCGCGCCGACGCGCCCTTCGTTGAGATCAACGCCTCCCTCTATGCGCCCGAGGAAGTTCCGGTGGTGCTGTTTGGCCGGGAAGCCCGCGAAAAGACCGGGCTGCTCAAGGTCGAGGTTGGGGCGCTGGAACGCGCCCATGGCGGAACGCTTTATCTCTCGGAAGTAACGACGCTACCCCAGCAAGTACAGACGGCGCTGCTGCGCACACTGGTCGAGAATCGGTTCCAGCGTGTTGGCGGAAGCCAGGCTGTGCCGATCGACGTTCGCATCATCTCATCGAGTTCGCAGAACGTGGCCTCGCAGACCGAACTGGGCGAGTTCCGGTCCGACCTCTTCCATCGCCTCGCGATTGTCCCGGTGCAGCTGACCCCGCTCAAGGAGCGGCGTGAAGACGTGCCCCCGCTGGTCAATGTCTTCATCGAACAGGTGTGCCGCATGCACAACCTGCCGCGGGTGGAGATCGGCGACGATGCCATCGCGGTGCTTCAGGCGCAGGACTGGCCCGGCAATGCGCGCCAGTTGCGCAATTCCATCGAGCGTCTGCTCATCCTGATGAAGGACCAGCAGCCGGAGAACGGCGTCATCACCGCGAATATGCTGCCTTCGGATATCGGCGAGGTTCTGCCCACAGTCGGGGACGCCGACGCGTCGGCGCACCTGATGAGTCTGCCGCTTCGCGACGCCCGCGAAGTGTTTGAACGGCAATATCTTCTCGCCCAGATCGAGCGCTTCGGTGGAAATATTTCCAAGACGGCCGAGTTCGTCGGGATGGAGCGCAGCGCCTTGCATCGGAAGATAAAATCTCTTGGCCTCTAACGCCAAATTGCCATGAGGGAGACATTTTGCGCGGGTAGGCAGCGCCCGCCATGTGTGCCATATTGTGTCTGGTACGATAAATCCGGGTTTTGAGGGGCTGGGCGGCAGTTCTTCATCGGCCCGGGCGCAAGAAATTGCGACGACAACAGCGACAATCAATGCCGCGGCAAAAGAGGCCAAAAATGGCTAGTGAAAAGCAGCAAAACCTGCAGGACTCCTTTCTCAATCACGTTCGCAAGCAGAAGGTCCCGGTTACGATTTTCCTCGTAAACGGCGTAAAACTTCAGGGCGTGATCACCTGGTTCGATAACTTCTGCTTGCTTCTGCGTCGTGACGCTCAGTCGCAACTGGTTTATAAGCACGCTATCTCGACCATCATGCCGGGCGCGCCCATCCAGTTGTTCGATCCCGAGCAAAACACCGACCACGACTGACGGAACTATATGGATCATTTTGACGAGGACGAAGACGGCCTGGGTGGACCCAAGGCCTTCATCGACCAACGCGAGCATCCGACCCGCGCGGGCCTGATTTGCCCCGAAGTGCGTGGCGTCGGGATGCACCGCAGCATCGAGGCGCGGCAGGCTGAGTTCGAGGGTCTGGCAGGCGCCATTCGTCTCGACATCATCTTTTCCGAAGCCATCAAGGTCCGCGAGATAAAGCCCGCGACCTTCATGGGCGGCGGTCATGTCGAGGAACTGGCCAGACGCGTCAAGGAAGAGGACATCGATCTCCTCCTTGTCGACGCGGCGCTCAGCCCCATCCAGCAGCGTAATCTCGAAAAGGAGACCGGCACCAAGGTGCTGGACCGGACGGCGCTGATTCTGGAAATTTTTGGCGAACGTGCGGCTACCCGAGAGGGTGTGCTGCAGGTAGAGCTGGCCCATCTCAATTATCAGAAGAGCCGGCTTGTCCGGTCCTGGACCCACCTTGAACGCCAGCGCGGCAGCGGCGGCATGGGTTTCATGGGCGGCCCCGGCGAAACCCAGATCGAAAGCGACCGGCGCCAGATCACCGAGCGCATCGTTCTGCTCGAGGAGCGGTTGGAAAAGGTCAAACGCACGCGCGCCCAGCAGCGACGCCAGCGTGACCGAGCCCCATTCCCGATCGTTGCGCTGGTTGGCTACACCAACGCCGGCAAGTCGAGTATTTTCAATACTCTGACGGGCGCAGGGGTGTTCGCCGAAAACCTGCTGTTCGCAACGCTCGATACCACGATCCGTCGGCTGGAGCTGCCGCATGGCCGCGAGGTCATGCTCAGCGATACCGTGGGTTTTGTTGCCGATCTTCCAACCGATCTGGTGGCGGCGTTCCGCGCAACGCTTGAAGAAGTCGTTGATGCCGACGTGGTCCTGCATGTGCGCGACATTGCCAATCCGGATCACCCGGCGCAGGCGACCGACGTGCTCAAGGTTCTGTCTGACCTTGGCGTTTCGGGTGAGACAACGCCCATCATCGAAGTGTGGAACAAGGTCGACATGCTCGATCCCACTAGCGATCTGATGGCGGCAGCCACGCCGGCGGGCAAGGTTGCGAACAGCGTTCCGGTTTCTGCAAAGACCGGGCAGGGGCTTCATGACTTGAAGCTGGCGATCGAAATGGCTTTTGCCGATCGCAGCCGCACCTACAATGTCCACGTGCCGCACAGCGCTGGCAGCGACATCGGCTGGCTCCACAGCCATGCCGAGGTCATCGAGCGCGGCCTGCCGGATGAAAATGGCCAGGATTTCGTGGTTCGTGTTGACCCGCGCCACAAGGCGACGTTCCTGGAGCGTTTCAACGGGCGGATCGCGATTTCCGATCTCTGAAAACACATCGGACCGCAGGATGCCTGCGGTCCGAATGCTTTTTGCGGGGCGATGAGCCTAGCGCTTGTCGGCGGCCCTTATCTCATTCCAGTAGCCATCGAGGCGATCAAGACCCGCCTCCGCCGGGGCAATTCCCTCTTCACGACACCGCGCTTCGACATAGTGGAAGCGACGGGTAAACTTGGAATTGGCATCCCGCAGGGCGGCCTCTGGATCGACACCCGCCTTGCGCGCCAGATTGGCCACCGCGAACAGCAGGTCGCCGATTTCTTCCTTCACCGCTTCCTCATCGCCTGACGCATGCGCCTCGGACACCTCGTTGAGCTCTTCCTGGACCTTGGCGCGCACCGACGGAAAGTCGGGCCAATCGAAGCCGACCTTTGCCGCGCGCTTGGTGAGTTTTTCGGCACGCGCCAGGGCCGGGAGAACCTGAGGTACATCGTCCAGCAGGGACGGCGCCGTGACGCCAACCTTGGCTGCCTTGGCTGTGCGCTCTTCGGCTTTGATCGCTTCCCAACGGCCTTGAGCAGCGGCGGCCCCGACTTCGGTTATGTCGCCAAATACATGCGGGTGTCGGCGGATCAGCTTTTCGGTGATACCATAAATGACGTCGCCGATATCGAAATGCCCGGCCTCTTTGGCCATCTGCGCGTGGTAGATTGGCTGCAGGAGCAGATCACCGAGCTCTTCGCGCAGGTCGGAAAAGTTCTCGCGCTCGATCGCGTCGGCGACCTCATAAGCCTCCTCGATCGTGTAGTTGCGGATGGTCGAGAAATCCTGGTCGAGATCCCAAGGGCAGCCGGAGACGGGGTCGCGGAGCGCCGCCATGATTTCGATAAGCCGGGAGATGTCGCGGGACGGCTGCATTGGGGCACCCTGAATGTGGGGAATCGTTCCGCGCACAATAGCAAATGACGAGGCACGATGGCGGCAACGCTCCGAGTTTTGACCATTGCGTTCGCAAGGCTGGACCAGGCGAACAAAAGGGGAATATCCTGAAGGTCGCAATTGTGCGACCAAAGGTATGATTCGTGCCCGCTTCTGCTGCCTATCTCGACGCGCTCAATTCCAACCAGCGTCAGGCAGTCGAGCATGGCGTTGGCAAGGCTGATGCCGGTCCACTGCTCGTTATTGCAGGAGCCGGTTCGGGCAAGACCAACACCCTGGCCCATCGGGTGGCTCATCTCATCGTCAACGGCGCTGATCCGCGCCGGATGCTGCTTCTCACCTTCTCGCGTCGTGCCGCCTCTGAAATGAGCCGACGCGTCGAGCGGATTGCCGGCCAGATCCTCGGTGTTGGGGCAGGGGCGGTGACAGGGGCCCTCGAGTGGTCCGGCACTTTCCATGGCATTGGATCGCGCCTCCTGCGCCTCCACGCCCAGCAGATCGGGCTCGATCCGGCCTTCACCATCCACGACCGCGAGGACTCCGCCGACCTGATGAACCTCGTTCGGCATGAGCTCGAATTCAGCCAGTCGGAGAGCCGGTTTCCTACCAAGGGGACGTGCCTCGCGATTTATTCGCGGGCGGTCAACTCGCAGTCTGACCTCGATGAAGTGCTGAGAACGGCGTTCCCGTGGTGCGCGATGTGGTCGGTCCAATTGCGGCAGCTCTTCGGCACTTATGTCGCGGCCAAGCAGCAGCAGAACGTTCTCGATTACGATGACCTGCTGCTCTACTGGGCTTCGATGATGTCGGAGCCATCCATCGCGCGGCAGATTTCTGATCGTTTCGACCATATCCTCGTCGATGAATATCAGGATACCAACCGGCTCCAGAGCGCAGTCCTGCTGGCAATGCGGCCCGACGGGAATGGCTTGACCGTGGTCGGCGACGATGCGCAGTCGATCTACTCGTTCCGAGCCGCCACTGTGCGCAATATCCTTGATTTCCCGACGGCCTTCACGCCTCCGGCGGCGATCGTCACGCTGGATAGGAACTATCGGTCGACCCAGCCTATCCTTGAGGCCGCGAACGCGGTCATCGAGCAGTCGGAAGAGCGCTTCACCAAGAATCTGTGGACCGAACGGACCTCGGCCATCAAGCCGCGCCTCGTGACCGTCAAGGATGAGGCCGACCAGGTCGGCTATGTGGCCAAGTCCGTGCTCGAGGCGCGCGAGACAGGCGTGCCTTTAAAGCAGCAGGCCGTGCTGTTCCGGACCTCCAGCCATTCGGGCCCGCTGGAGATCGAACTCACCCGTCGGAAAATTCCTTTCGTGAAATTCGGTGGCCTGAAATTCCTCGACTCCGCCCATATCAAGGATGTGCTGTCGATCCTGCGCTGGGTTGAAAATCCGCGCGACCGTGTGGCTGGTTTTCGGGTCCTGCAGCTGCTGCCGGGGATTGGCCCCGGCATCGCCGGTCGGGTTCTCGATGTTCTTGTCACCGCGACCGATCCCGTCTGGGCACTGAAAGAAGTGCCGCCGCCGAGCCGGGCCGGGGAGGCGTGGACGAATATGGTGGAGCTCTTTTCTCGCCTCTCCGGTCGCGAGACGTCCTGGCCGCTTGAGCTCGCCTATGTCCGCCACTGGTATGAGCCTCTTCTCGAGTCCGGCTATGAGGACGCGCAGACGCGCGCCGCCGATATCGTGCAGCTCGAACAGATCGCCTCCGGCTACCCCAGCCGGGAGCGCTTCCTCACCGAACTGACGCTTGATCCGCCCGATGCGACCAGCGATCAGGCGGGGGTGCCCTTGCGGGATGAGGACTACCTCATTCTCTCAACCATCCACTCCGCAAAGGGACAGGAGTGGAAATCGGTGCATGTCCTCAACGTTGTCGATGGCTGTATCCCCTCGGATCTGGGGACAGGCAGTGCGCATGAACTCGAGGAGGAGCGCCGTCTGCTTTACGTGGCAATGACGCGCGCGAGGGACGAACTCCATCTGCTCGTCCCTCAGAGGTTCTATGTGACCCAGCAGATCCGCAATGGCGACCGCCACCTCTACGCCCAGCGCACCCGTTTCATCCCGCGGCCGATGACAACCCTGTTCGAGGACATACTCTGGCCGCCTGTGTCGCCGATCCGGCCCGATCTTGTGCCGGGGCAAACCGCGGTAATCGACATCGCTGCCAAAATGCGCGGCATGTGGTAGGGAACGCTGTGCCCCTGACCTCGTTGAATGTGGTTGGAGGGATATCATGGCACCACGAGCAGTCTGGTCAGGCGTCATCAAAATCGCCGAACTTGCGTGTCCGGTGAAGATGTACACCGCAGCGACCACATCCGAGCGCATCGCGCTCAACATGGTCAACCGCGAAACCGGCAACCGGCTCAAGCGGCTGTATGTCGACGAGAAGTCGGGAAAGCCCGTCGACAGCGACGATCAGGTAAAGGGCTACGAAACCAATGACGGCTCGTACATCATTCTCGAGCCAGAAGAGATTGCGGCCGCGGTACCAGACAGTGACAAGAGCCTGACGGTAGAAGCCTTCATCGCCTGCAACCGCATCGAAACCACGTATTTCGACAGGCCGTATTATCTGCTGCCCGCATCCGATGCCAATGAGGAGAGTTTTGTCCTCGTCCGTGAGGCCATGCGCAAGCAGAAGGTTGCGGCCATAGCCCACGCAGTGCTCTTCCGCCGCCTTCGTCCGGTTTTGATCCGCCCGCGCGACAAAGGGCTGATCGCGACGACGCTGAATTTCGACTACGAGGTGCGCTCGGCGAAGCAGGCCTTCAAGTCCATCGGTGAGCACAAGGTCGAGCCAGAGATGCTCGAACTGGCGCAACACATCATCAAGACCAAGTCCGGAAAGTTCGCCCCGGAAAAATTCGATGACCGCTACGAAACGGCTTTGGCCGAGATGGTGCGCGCCAAGATTGCGGGCCGAAAAGTCGTGCCGCTGCGTCGGCCTGAGCCGACCAAAAAGAACGATCTCCTGGAAGCTTTGCGCATGAGCGCCGGGAACAAGGACACGGCGGAAACCAAGAAGTCCACGGCCAAAAAGCCTGCCACTAAAAAGGCGGCAGACACTGGAAAGTCGGAGCGCCGGCGCGCCAGCTGATGATCAGCTGGCCTTTCCTTTCTTGCCTCCTGGCTTATCCTCGAGGCTCTTTTTGAGCGCCGACATCAGGTCGATGACATTGTTAGCCGGAGCGTCGTTACTCTCGGACTTCGGCTGCGCCTTGGCCTTGCTGGCGCGCTTCGGCTTCTGTTTGGACTTGATGATGTCGAGCAGCCGGTCCTGCACCGAATCCTGCATCAGCTCGTCAGACCACGTGGTGGTCCGGTCGGCGATGATCTTCTCGATCATGCCGAGCATTTTTTTGTCCGGCTTGTGCTCATCGATGGTCTCGAAATACTCGTCCTCATCGCGTACCTCATCGCCGAAGCGTAGGGTCCACAAGACGATGCCCCGGTCCGATGGCTGCAGCATGACCGCACGTTCCCTGTTGCCGAGCACAAGCCGCGCGATACCGACAACGCCGCTCGCGGCCATCGCCTCGCGGATGACGATGAAGGCCTCTTCGCCAACCTCGTCATCGGGAAGGACGAAGTAGGGGCTGTCGTAGTAGACCCATTCAATGGTGTCCTCGGGGACGAACTCGCCAATGTCGATCGTCCGTGTGCTCTCTAGCTGGACGGCATCAAGGTCCTCATCTTCCAGGATGAGATAGTCGTCCTCCCCCTTGGCATAGCCTTTGGCCACGTCATCATCATCGACCAGCTTGCCGGAGCCGGAGTCAGCGTATCGCGTCCGGATGCGCTCGCCGGTCTTTCTGTTGATCGTGTGAAAGCGCACCTTGCCGCCGTCTGTCGTGGCAGGGGTCAGGGTGACGGCGCAGGTCACGAGCAGCAGCTTGAGATAGCCTTTCCAGTACGCGCGACCAGCCATGATTTTACCTCCCGATTGCCAAGCAACGCGGCAAGGGTGTCGGCTGTTCCAAAAGTGCTACGAGCCGCCGAGCTCGCGCTGCTTTTTAAGATAGGCAATCGCGCTCGTGAAGCGGTCATGAAAATTGGCCAGACGCGCGAGGCTCGCATCGGGGATACCCAAACCGTCGAATTCCTCGTGCAACGACTTCAGCGCCTCTTCCAGCCGATCCGCTTCGACGAAGAGCTCGTCGATCTGCTCCTGGGTTAGTCGAACAAGTGTGGCCATGCTCTTCCTCCTTGCGGCAATAACCGCGTGAAAGCATGTAGGTTGCCCGCAATCTTGCAAGATTGGCCGCTCGGCGCTCTGCTGGGATCGGGTTCGGGCCGATCCGGCCCAGCGGGAGCTGTGTCCGAGACCCAATTTTGGCAGCGAAAGAACCGCAAATGTGCTAACGCCTGCCTCAAGCATAGGCCCGGAGGCACGCCTTGAGTTTGCTCAACGATTTGACGCTGCAGGCGATTTTTTCGCGTATTTTCGGAACGCTGATCTTTGTCGCGATCAGCGGCGGCGTCCTGACGCTCTGTGCCCAGCTGATGCGGCGGCCCGATGCGGAGTATGAATTCTCGTTCTCGGCCAACCCGCTGACGCACCTGTCGATGCCTGCGCTCGCGATGGCCATCTTGTTCCGGACGACCTGGATGCGGTACCGCGACCTCGATCCGAAAACGCTTCGGCCTGGCTCTTGGGGGCTGGTGGTCATGGTGATCGCGACTGCCCTTGCCGGACTGGCAATTGTGCCGCTGCTCGACCTTTTACGACCGCTCGCCGCGGACGGTCTGCCGCGCACCCTCGGTTATGCTGCCTTGCAGCTTATTCAGGCGACCCAGCAGATCGCCCTGGCTTCGGTCCCGCTCAACCTCTTGCCCTTGCCCGGCCTCACCGGCGGGCTGCTTTTGCTGGCAGCCTGGCCGGAGAGACGACGCCAGTTCAATAGAGCGGTGCCGGCGGTCTATGCCGTACTGATCATCGTGCTGGTTCTGGGCTGGTGGCCGGATTTCGGCGCTATTCTGGCCCCGTGGCTGATGCGCAGCTGACTATTGCGCCGCCGCGCCCATGATCCCCAGTTCCGAGAGAATGGCGTCGAGCGTGCCGTCGGCCGATAGTTCGGAGATGGCCTGGTCCACCTGGGTGCGCAAAAATGTGTTGCGCGTCGATACGAGCGCACCAATCGGGACACTGGCAGTCGGCACAGGGTCTGTCGCGATGATCCGCAATTGCTCGACACTGGGGTCGGTTTCCGCAAGCTGCTGCAGAGACGGCTGCCACAGCAGCATCGCTGCCAGCTTGCCCTCGCGCATGCGCGTCGTCATCAGCGCAAAGTCCGCATAGGGCAGGCGCTTCCAGCGCTGGTCTTCCGGGCGCTGTGCGACGCTGGTGGCAAAGACACGTTCGCCCAGGCTGGCCAACGCCGTGCCGATAGTGCTCCCATAGGGGATGTCGGCGAGGGACTGATAGTCCTTGTCCGTGACCAGCACGAAGGGAATTTCCGCATAGGGGCGGGTCACGGTCGCCCAGTCCGGGAAGGGCATATTCGGCTGCACCACAATCCCCATGAAGAGGTCGCAGTCATTGTTGAGTTGCACCTGCAGCTCAGCGAGATAGCCGTCGCCGTCAAGCGGGAAGCCGCGCAGCGCCTCTACAAATACGACGTCCAGAAACAATGCATCGGCAATCGCCTGAACCACCGCGCGGTCGAGCTTGCCGCCGGCGCTGTAGTCATCGACGCAGGCGCGGATCGAATTGCCCTGCAATGGTCGTTCCGGGCTCAGCAGCTGTGGGGGAAGCACCTGTGCCTCCACCGCCGTTGCAGAAACCATCATCAGGCCAACCAGGGCGCCAATCTTTTTCATCTGGGACATCGGATCATCTCGCTAGAAAAGCAGAAGGGGGCCGAATGGCCCCCTCCCAGAGTATCAGTTTCAATTACTGCTTGGGCAGCTTGAAGACGAAGATCGAGTTGCCCGTACCCGACGGAAGCGGGATTTCCGGGAAAGCCGATGCGATCGAACCGGCTGCGGCGCTGAAGCCGGTCGGAACGACGAGGTACTGCTCGCCATCAAGCGCGTAGGTCATCGGATAGCCACCGATCGGGGCGTTCAGGCGCTGCTGCCAGACAACTTCACCAGTGGTGTCGTCCCAGGCCTTGATGTAGCGACCAGCGTCACCACCGAACACCAGACCACCGGCGGTTGCCAGCAGCGAGGAGGTCATCGAAGCGCGCGAACGAGCCTTCCAGCCTTCGCCTTCGGACTTCTCAACGCCGACCTTGATGGCGTCAACGAGGCCAGCCTCGGTGATGCCTTCGGGAAGGACGCGCGGGCCGAACTTCATGGCGCCGGTAGCGTTACCAGCGGTGAACTCGGACTGCGTGGCTTCGGTCGTGTTGCAAGCTTCGGTCAGCGGCACGTAGAACTGCTGGGTCACCGGGCTGTAAGCGCCAGCCTGCCAGAGCTTACCACCGGAAACCGAGGTACAGACCATCGGCGCTTCGCCGAGGGCGGTCATGATCAGTTCTTCGTTCAGGTGAACCGTACCGTCTTCGTCGATCTTGGAGACGACGTTCTGGACAACGGTTTCCTGCGACCACAGGTATTCACCCGTGTTGCGGTCGAGAGCGAAGAAGATGCCGTTCTTGCCCGGAACCGAGACGATCAGGTTCTTGGTTTCGCCGCCTTCTTCAACGTCAACGAGGACGCGTTCGAACGGGCTATCAAGGTCCCAGTTATCGCGCGGCAGGTGCTGGTAGTACCACTTCAGCTCGCCCGTATCGGCATCGATTGCCAGGGTCGAGTTGGTGTAGAGAACGTCGCCAGTTTCCGAACCACGGATGAGCTCGGCGTAAGGTGCAGGCATACCGACACCCCAGAAGGTGGTGTTGGTTTCCGGATCATAGGAGCCGGTTGCCCAAGGCGTACCGCCCCAGCGGTTTTCCGGCGGGACATCGCCCCAGCTGGCCTGCTGTTCCGGGTTGTTCGGATCATCGATGGTGTTGAAGCGCCACTTTTCTTCAAGCGTGTTGAAGTCGTGTGCTACAATGTAGCAACCGCCGGCGGTGCCGGCGATCGAGCAGCCGGAGATGGCCGAAATGATCGTGTCGTTCACAACGATCGGACCGACGGTGTAGCTGTAGCCCTTGTTGACGTCGAACGCTTGGACTTCGCGGATCACCTTGCCGTCCTTGGCGCCGAGCACGATGATGCGCGCGTCGACAGTGGTCAGGACCACGGTGTCTTCATAGAGCGCGATCGAGTTCTTCTGGCGGCGGGACTGGTAGAGCTGGTAGCCCCACTCAGCAGGAACCTTGGCCAGAGCCGGGCGGTATTCCCAGATCAGATCGCCGGTCTTGGCATCCATCGCCTGAACGATGTTGTTGTTGGTCTGAAGGAACAACACGCCGTCGTGCATCAGCGGTGCGGTTTCCTGGATACCGACGTCTGCCATCGGCCAGGCCCATGCCAGCTCCAGATCGCCCACGGTGTCGCGGTTGATGCTGTCGAGCGGGCTGAAAGCCTGGTTGTCGATGGTGCGGCGCCAGCTCAGCCATTCCTCGGCCGGTGGGTTCAGCACCATGTCATCGGTCACGGGTGCGTAGTTTTCGCGGACGCCCTGTGCCTGAGCGACGCTCACCAGCGTCGTCATGCTGACGGCGAGTGCGAGAGCGGCCTTCAGATAGGTCTTTGTCATCTTAAACCTCCACTTTAGCTGCCGAGGCCGATTGGCTGAGGCAGTCCAAAGCAATTCTCAACTTATTTGATCGACGGCAGGGTCTTGCCCCAGGTGTAAGCCTGAGGAACGACAACGGCCGGAGCCGCATCTACAGCCGGAGCATCGGTTGCTGCGCCAGGAGCAACGGCCGTAACTGCGGCCAGATCGATGGCGGCGAGCTTGACCGGATCGGCGTCGAGCGCGGTATCGCCTGCCTGAGCACCGTTGGCCTCAAGGATGTAGGCGAGGATGTTCACATAAACTTCCTCGTCCAGCAGGCCGGGGGCCTGCGGGGGCATTGCTACCGAGATGTAGTCATAAAGGCCTGCACCGGTGCTGAAGTTATGCATAACTTCAGTGCCGACAAGCGCCGGAGCATCTGGGCCCAGCAGTTCGGCGCCGTGGCACATTGCGCACTGACCGCCGTAGTCCTTCTCACCCTGATCGGCCTGAGCCTGGGTGAACACCTGAGCCTGAGTGGGGGTAGCTGCCATCAGGATGCCTGACAGGGCGACCGCCATGCCGAGGGCAAAGCGCGGAGATTTGTGTCTCACAATTTCCTCCAAGACGTTGAAAACGCCATTCGTGAACTATTCGTCCAGCAGCTCATCGAGCATGCGGTCGTGAAGCTGCATCGGACGCTCGGGAATAGCAATAATACCTATGCCGACCTTCCCTGGAGGAATTCTCTTCCAAGGGAGCTAGCGCTAGGGGCGAAGATTTGCGTCCACGTGCACATTATAGCGCGTGGCCAAGCGCCCAGCTACACCCAGCTGGTGCAGATTTTGTGAACTTTTTTTCACCGCACGGAGGAGGGTGGCATCGCCCTTCCATAGCCCGATAGACAAATCAAAGGTGCCCAGATCAGCCTCGGAAACCCAATGAACACTTGAGCTTGGCAGGTTGAGTGACGTCAACGTCTGTCTATCGCTGATCAGAATATCGGCCTCGCCGCGCTGTAAGAGATCGACAAGATTCTGAACTGAAGATGCCGGCAGTATTCGAATTTTTTTTGATCGCAGGTAGCGGCTTAGTGCAAGTCTATCGAGCGCGGTTGGTCCCGGAAAAACTGCCGCGCGAGTGTCTGCATGCGACAATGTGTCCGCCGCGTCCGTCATCGCCCAACCGGTCTTTATCCCCGTTGGCAACAGTTCCAGAAACCCGCGCGTCGATTCGTTGGCCACGACTCCACCGGCAATAATCTGGCATTGTGCCCGCGTGATGCCCCAGTTTCGGGGATTGAAGTCTGCGCCGATCGCAGCGTTGTGGTTGACCACAAGACGGACGCCGAGGTCTTCCGCGATCAGCCCCAAAAGCTCGATATCAAAGCCCGGCATCGCAGAGTCATTGGTCACCAGTGGCGGCATCGACGGCGGGACGCAGACGCGCAGCACCCCCGATTTCTCTACCTCGGCCAGAGAATTGTCGGGCGGCAGGAAGGTCAGCGCAAAGAGCACGGCGCTGGCGCCGAGCAGGTTCAGACCCACCGTCTTCCATCGCCTCCTGGGTCGGACCGGACGGGAACTCATTGTCTTTTGAAATCCACGAGGGCGATGGTGAAGAACAGCACCGCGCCGGCCGCAATGATGCCGGGCCCGAGGAGGGGGTCGAACTGGTTGTAGTTGATCAATACTCCGCGCAGCGCATCGACCGCATAGGTGATCGGGTTGATCTGCACCAGCAACACCAGCCATTCCGGATAGGTGGCGGCCATTTGCGTGCGCGTCAGCGACGGATCGAGCGGAAAGACCGACGAGGAGCAGAAATAGAGCGGGAGGATAATGGTGTTCGAGAAGACACCAAAACCCTCGAAACTGCGCACGCGCGCTGCAAGGATTACCCCGAAGGATGTGAGCCCGAAGGACAGCAGGAACATGAGCCCCAAGGCTATGGCGGCCTGATCCCATCCCAGTGTCACGTCGGCGAACCGCGCCAGGATGAGGACCAGGAAGCCATGCATCGTGGCCACGGTGCTGCCCCCCAGGATCTTGCCGAGCAGAATGGCCCAGCGGGGAAGGGGGGATACCAGCACCTCGCGCAGGAAGCCGAACTCCCGGTCCCAGATCATCGACACCGCGAAGAGGATCGAGGTGTACATGATGTTGAGGACGATCACCGCCGGGAACAGGAACTGCAGATAGGTGAAGGGGATTACGAACCTTACCTCACCATAGGCCTCTCCGCGGAAATAGGGATTTAGCCCGATGCCGAGGATGAGAAGCCAGATTATGGGACGGGAGACACCGCCGATCAGCTGCCCGCGGTCACGGAAAGACCGCATGATTTCGCGTAGCCAGATGGCGTAGATACCGCGGCGGAGAATGGAGAAATTGGTCATATCCGCTTGTTCCGTTTCGCCCGGCCCTTAGGGTTTACTTCTTCGCGTTCGCGCATTTCGCGGCCAGTAATCGCAAGGAACACCGTTTCGAGGCTGGGCTCGTCGATTTGTATCTCTTTGAGGGAGGTGCCGAATTCGATGAGCAGTTCGTCGAGCATGGCTTTGCTCTCGATGGTGATGCCCAGCCGATCATCCGCAAGCATTTGGGCCTCGGGCCACTTCTCAAGCAGGCGCCGCCGCGTTTCCGCGTCGCGCGGCAGGCAACGGATGAGCCCCTTGGCAAACTGGCTCTTGAGCTCAGCTGGCGTGTCGATCGCCTGGATGCGTCCACGGTCGATGACGCATATCAGATCGCAGCTTTCCGCCTCCTCGATATAATGCGTGGTGACGAAGACGGTCAGTCCCCGGTCTCGTCGCTGCTGGTTGAGATAGGACCAGATCTTTGCGCGGGTCTGCGCATCAAGGCCGACGGTGGGTTCGTCGAGGATCAGAATTTTTGGCTCATGCATCAGCGCGCGGGCGATTTCGAGCCGCCGCTTCATACCACCAGAGAAGGTGCGAACAGGGTTTTCGGCCCAATCCGTGAGCTCCACAAGCTCCAGCACCTCGTCGATCCGCCGGACTCGACTGGGCCTGTCCATGCCATAGACGAGCCCGTGAAATTCCAGATTTTCCCAGGCACTCAGGCGGTCATCAAGACTGTCGTCCTGAAACACAACGCCCATCTGACGTCGCGCCAGGTCCGAGTGCTTTCTGATATCGACACCGGCGAGGAATGCGGTGCCCGCGGTCGGTTTGACTAGGCCGCAAAGGATATTGAGCAGTGTCGACTTGCCAGCGCCGTTTGGCCCAAGCAGCGCCATGCTCTGTCCAAGCGGAAGCGTAAGTGACACATCGTCTAGCGCCTTGCGCCCTGAATAGGCGTGGGTGATGCCCGCGAGCATGATCCCAGATCGCTCAAGACTATCCATTGATCCAATTCCCACGCTGCAGCTTCAGGATACGTGTCACAAGGCTGCTATCAGCCGAACGCCTCGTTTGCCAGTCTCCGATAGTGGGTACGCCAAAACGCCGCGATGCTTTGGGCAAACCATTCTTCGCCTCAGTCTCCCACGGTGCTGACAAGATCAGGCATTCGGCAGGACACGCTTGAGGATGTCGGCGAGAGTGACCACGCCACGCACGCCATGGGGGCCGGTGACGAGCGCGAGTTGCTCGCTTTCCCGGCGCATCCGGGCCAGCGCCTCATAAACGGGCGTCTCCTCGGTGACGACAAAGACGTCGCGTGCGCATTCGATCGCAGGGGCTTCGCCTGTGAGCAGGAGCGTGTCGCGCACATGCACGACTTTCGGCATGGGCAAGCCTTCTCCCAGCATCAGGATACGCATGTGGCCCGTCTGTTGTGCCAGACGCCGAACATCAGCCACGCTGGCGTCGGGTTGCACCGAGGCCAGCGCGCTGTCCGGAGAAATCAGGCTGCTGACTGGGGTGGTGCCCATGTCGATCAGGCCAGAAAGCTGCTGCCGCACTTCTTCCTCAAGGACGCCGACTTTCGCCGAGTGTTCGACGAGTTGTCGAATGGTGGCAATGTCCTGACCGCCCACAGCAGCACTCTCGACCGGCTCGACGCCTGACGCTTTTACCAGGCTATTGGCAATCCGGTTGATCACCCGCAGCAGAGGACGAAGCGGCCAGATATAGGCTTCGGCGGCGAGACTGACCGCTGTGGCTGCCCGCTCGGGATGAGCAATAGCCCAGGATTTTGGCGCCATCTCGCCGACCACTAGGTGGAGAAAGGTGACGAAGAAAAGCGAGAATAGGAAGGCGGCGCTGTCGGCCAGCCAAAAAGGCGCACCCCAGCCAGTCAGCACCGGCCCGAGCCAGGCGTCCACGGCTGGCTTGGTGATGGCGCCGAGCGCGAAGGTGCAGAGGGTAATGCCAAGCTGGGCACCAGCCAGCATCAGCGTCAGATCGTTCATGCCTCGGATAGCTGCCCGCGCAGCTGCACTTTGCGGGGCCTTCTCCTCGAGCTGGCGGCGACGTGCACCAAGTAGGGCAAATTCGATGATGACGAAGAAGGCGCTCAGCGCAATCAGAAGAAAGGTGGCGACGAGTACGAAAATGGGATCTTTCATCGGGCCTACTCCGCCACTTCCAGAAGGGCGACGCGGACTTTTGTCGGCACATGGCGTTCGATTTCGAGGACCGTCACTGTCAGCTTGCGCTCAATCCGCACGTCGGCGGCGATCTCCGCCTGATCGTCGGGCAGGGCAATGACAATGATCTCATTCACCTCTGGTAGCATACCGGTTTCCGCGATCAGCAGTCCGGCGATGGTCTCGACGTCACCGCGCTCCAGAGGCCGTCCGATAGTGCGCTCCACCTCATCAAGGTGGACGTCGCCATCCATCAGCCAGACCCCGTCACCTTCGGGTGTAACCGCATGCAGTTCCTCGATGTCGTGCTCATCGGTGATTTCGCCGACGATCTCCATGGCGATATCCTCAAGGGTCAGGACGCCGGCAAACCCGCCATACTCGTCAATCACGCACGCCATGTGGTTGCCAGAGCTGACGAGCTTTTCGAAGGCGTCGGGCAAGGCCATCAACGTTGGCACGACGATGGCTGGACGCATGATGGTGGTGACGGAGGCGGCCGGGTCGGCCGTATCGAGATGCGGCAGCAGATCGGAGAGGTGGACGACGCCGATTGGCCCCTCTTCCTCGTCAACGACCGGGTAGCGGGTGTGGGCGCGGGCCATCATCTCGCGGACCTCGCCGATTGTGGCCTCCGGGCCAATCCAGTCCACCTGTGTGCGCGGTACCATGGCGTGCTCGACGTCCTGCTCGGGAAAATCGACAATTCGGTCCATCATCCAGGCGAGCTCGACGGGCAGGTCGCCGCTGTTGCGGGAGTCCGCGATAATGCGCGGGAGATCCTCGCGCGAAGCGCTGACGTCGATGTCATGCACGGGCTCGATGCGCAGCATGCGAAGCAGGACATTGGCCGACATGTCAAAGAAGCTGATCAGCCAGCCCATCAGTTTGAGATAGATCAGCGTAGAGCTCGCCAGCATTTTTGCCAGAGGCTCTGGGTTGGAGATCGCGAGGTTCTTCGGATAGAGCTCCCCGAAGATCATCTGCACGCCGGTAGCGAAAAGCAGCGCCAGGATTGTTCCCGCCGCTATGCCCATCTCGGTGGGGATGCCGATGCCGCCAAGCAGGCTGCCCAGTGCACCACCCACCAGCGGCTCGGCAACATAGCCAACCATAAGCCCGGTAACGGTAATGCCGAGTTGCGCGCCCGAGAGCATGAAGCTTGTCCGCTTGGTGACGGACAGAGCGCGCTTGGCCGCCTTGTCACCTTGTGCGGCTTGCGCCGCCAGCTTGGTCCGATCGACCGCCATATAGGCGAATTCCTGGGCAACGAAATAGCCGCCGACGGCGATGATCACGAGGATGATCGCAAGTCCGAGCAACAGGTAGAGAATTGGTTCAATCATCGCGTTTCGCCTGATGCGCGCTGTGACAGCGGCAGTGTCATGTCACCCTCAAACAGCGCTAATGCCTGTGGTCGGGACTTTGTTCAGCAAAATCTCGGTCGCCGTGCCGAGCGGCCGGTGGCTATCCATTCATTAAGGCGCCGATTGCAAGCCATCCAGCGTAGGCGAATGCGGCAATGACGCCCGAGACGATGATCATCGACACGATCGCAGTCACTGTCCCGAAGATGATCCAGAGCCCATCGCGCTGCAGCGATCCCAGCGCGAGAATGCAGATCGCGATGGCCGGGAGCATGTTGCCGAGCGGAATGGGCAGGAAGAGCACGATAGAGAGCAACAGCACAATTGCGCCGATGACATTTTCAAGCGGTGGACGTGTGAGGATTGTCAGGCGAGGCCGCATCAGGCGTTCCGCCTTTTGCAGCCACGGTCCGACCTTATGCAGTATTCGCTCGAAGTCGGTCCGGTCAAAGGACCGGTCGGCGATGATCCCGGGTAGCCACGGCGGGCGGCCGAGCATCAGTTGCGCTGCGAGAAACAGCAGGGGCGCGCCCAGAACCCCGGATACCCCTGGCGGCACCGGAATAGTGTTCGGGACGGCAAAGACGAAAAGCATCGCGGCAATGGCGCGCTGATCCAGTTCGGCCAAGAGGTCACGAATATGGATGCGGTCCCGATCTGGTCGCGACGCGATACGGCTCAGGGCCGCAGATAAACTGTAGTCTTCATCGCCGTCGCCGTCCGACTGCCCGCTGGAATGCCCGCTCAGCATGGAATGGTCCTCACCTTCAAGGCGGCGCTAACGGGTACCACGCCCGCTAGCGCCAACACATTAGTCTTCCTGCTGGCCGGTGAGGCTGAGGAGCAGCTGGAAGATGTTGATGAAGCTGAGATAGAGCGACAGGGCGCCCATGACAGCCAGCTTCTGATTGCCTTCCGAGCCATTGTGCTCGGCATATTCGGACTTGATGGTCTGGGTGTCCCAAGCGGTCAGGCCCAGGAACACCAGGATGCCGATGATGGAAACGGCGAACTGAAGCACACTCGAGCCGAGGAAAATGTTGACGATCGAGGCGATGACGACGCCAATCAGGCCCATGATCAGGAAGGAGCCGAATTTCGAGAGGTCTGCCTTGGTCGTGTAGCCGTAGAGGCTCATTACGCCAAACATGGCCGCCGAAATGAAGAATGTACGCGCGATGCTGGCGCCGGTGAAATTCAGGAAAATAGAGGCCATCGACAGGCCCATCACGGCGCAGAACGCCCAGAACATCGCTTGCGCCGCGCTGGCCGACAACGTGTTGATCTTGAACGAGAAGAACATCACGAAGGCGAGCGGAGCAAACATCACCACCCATTTGAGGGGCGACGCAAAGATCGGCACATAAAGAGCCGGTGTCGTGCCAACGAAGAAGGCGACTAGGCCGGTGATGACAAGGCCGAGGCCCATGTAGTTGTAGACCCGCAGCATATGCTGGCGAAGGCCTTCGTCGAAAGCGGCGCCCGTCGTTGTTGCGCCGGTAGTGCCCCAGCGCAGGTTCGGTTGTGACGACATCAAATAGTCTCCGTTCAATAAAGAGTATCGGCAAGCGTTTGCGCTGCCTTTAGAATTTCGGGTTCGCTGGCCGAACCGACGATGGCGTAAGCGATCTCGCCGATTTGCCAATAGGCGAGAGCCGACCCTGCGTGGCTGACGACGCTGGGCTGGTGCACATCGAAATCACCAGGACGCGCCGCGAAAATCGAGATGCTGTCGAGGTCAGGGCTATGCAGCACCATTTCGACGCTGGGGCCGAAGCGCGACGGATAGACCTGCACATCCCGAACATCCCAGTCTTCGGGAAGCGCCGGCATGACGATCGCCGTCGCGGACAAGAGCTCCGCCCGGTCGTACTCGGGTGCCTCGGGCTGGGACACCATGATCGCTCGGACCATGCTGACTTCGTGTGCGCGAAGCGCGGCCTCGACATATTCGGGCAAGACGGGTGGCTTTGTCAGCGCCGTGGTCGCCAAATTGCCGGCAAACGCGCCGATCACGACAAGGGAAAATGCCGCAAGAGTGGGACGAAGCCTTTCGAACCATATGCGCCTTCCGAGCGCCCCCTGGAGCCGTCGCGCCAGCTCAGACGACCCTGGTTGAGGCGCGCTGTCGAGGTCAGCCATGCTCGTGCGCAATTCGTGGTTGATCCGCAGTTCGTCAATGACCTCGGCCGCGAGCGATGGATTGCCGGCAAGGTGCCTTTCGACTGCGAGGCGGCGCGTCGGGTCAATCTGCCCGTCTATATAGAGGGCAAGATCCTTTTCGGTGACAGGGTCATTCATCGTGTGAACTCCCAACGATCTTGAAACGCTTCGGCGGCGCGGAATGCTGGTTGGCCCGCAACGTCTGTCGGGCGCGCGACACGCGGGAGAGCACGGTTCCCTCCGGTATGGTCAGGACCAGTGCGGCTTCCGGATAGGTCAATCCCTCAATGGCGATGAGGTGAAGGGCCTCTCGCTGCTCATCCGGCAGGGCCAAGAAGGCGCGGCGTACCTCGCTGAGGCGCACGGCGTCGTCCTGGCTGGCCGGGTAGCTGGCGTCAGTGGAATGCTCGCGGCTATTCCGGCGGCGAACGGCCTTGCTCCGCTGCCCATCGACAAAGCAATTGTGCATGATGGACATCAGCCAGGGCTTGAGGGCACTGCCAACGCGAAACGTGCTCTGCCGCTCATAGGCGCGCGCTAGCGTATCCTGCACCAGGTCCTCCGCATCATGCGGTTCTCTGGTGAGGGCCAGGGCATAGCGTCTGAGATCTGCCAGATAATCGACGACTTTTGCGAAGGTCTTGCTCATCGGTCCAATATACGCCCGAACCTCCAGATCCCTTCCGCATCAGTTTCGTTTTTCTGATCGGGATCTGGAGCCTGGCTGCAATTGTCCGCAGGACCACGCAAATGAGCCTCACGCGTAGGATCGCGCGCAGGCCTTAGTCGAGCTTGGAAGCCATGCGCTGGGCAATGATGGCGCAGACGATGAGCTGGAGCTGGTGGTAGAGCATCAGCGGCAGGATGATGAGGCTGAGCGGGCCACCGGCGAAAAGGATATTCGCGATGGGGACGCCGGAGGCGAGGCTCTTGGTGGAGCCGCAGAAAATCATCGACTTGCCGTCGGCGTCCTGGAATCCGACAGCGCGGCTGAACCAGGCAGAAAGCGCCAGAACCACGGCCAGCATCACGCAGACAAGCACCATGATGGCGGCCAGCTGCGGCAGCCCGACCTGTGTCCAGACGCCGGCGACCATGCCAGCGCTGAAGGCTGCATAAACGATGAGGAGGATTGAGCCGCGATCGACCGTCAGCGAGATCAGCTTGTGGCGATTGATCCATTCGCCGATCAGCGGCCGGCACAGCTGGCCCAGCCCGAACGGCAACACGATCTGGATGGCGATATTGAGAACGGCGGCGCCATTGAGGCCACCGTCACCGGCCTGAAGAATGAGCGTCGCTAGGAGCGGGGTGAGAATGACGCCCAGCAAATTGGAGACTGCCGCAGCGCAGACGCTGGCCGCCACATTGCCCTTGGCGAGCGCGGTAAAGGCAATCGAGGACTGCACCGTGGAGGGCAGGATGCCGATATAGATAAGGCCGATGGCGAGCTCGTCGGTGATGAACTCGCGCCCGGCAAACGCAAGGGCGAGCGCGATCAGCGGAAAGACCAGATAGGTCAAGCCGAGGATGCTGAGCTGAAGCGGCCAGTTGGAAAAACCGGCGATCACCGCTTCGGACTTGAGCTTGGCCCCATAGACAAAAAACAGCAGGGCGACAGCATAATAGGCTGCCTGCCCGACAAACTCTGCAAAAGGCCCGCGCGCCGGCAGGATGCATGCAAGCACGACGACACCGAGCAGCATGATGAGATAGGCATCAATGCCGAACTTCTTGAGGGCCGATTGCAGAGCCATTTTAGGTACCTAGAGTGCTGCGGTGATGACGACTTCGATCAGGCGACGCGGGTCGCCCAGATCGGCAACGCCGACGGTGCAACGGCAGGGGAGGTCTTCCCCGAGCCAAGCAAGCCAGGCGCGGTCCATGTCGGGCTTCTTGGTCATGTCGGTGACAAAGATCTGGGCGCGAATGATCTTGGTCCTATCCGAGCCGGCTTCCTTGAGGAAACCCTCAATCTTCTCGCAGATCTGTCGGGTCTGGTCTTCCATGCCGACGTCGATGTCGTTGGCACCCAGGCCAGACGTGTAGACGACGCCGTTGTGGATGGTCACGGCGTGCAGGGACTTACCCTTCTTGATGCGGTCCAAAGCTATTCTCCTTGTGTGATTGGTCAGTAGCCGACGGCCATGCCGTCCTTGCGGTGGTCTGAGCCACCGATATATCCCTCGCCAAGCCGGTGGATGAGCTGGGCGCCGCCGAAGGCAAAGCTTTCATCCGGGCTCTCGCGCATCACTTCGTGCCCGAAGGCCTCGAGCTCCGCGACGGTTTCGGCCGCCATGGTCCACTCGACGGCGACCTTCTTGCCCTTGACGAAGCGCCAGCGGGGGGCATCGCTCGCCGCTTGCGGGTTCTGGCCGCTGAGCTGGGTCCGGACGACCATCTGCACATGGCCCTGGGCCTGCATTGGTCCACCCATGACGCCAAAGCTCATGAGGGGCGCGCCGTCGCGCATCAGGAAGCCGGGGATGATGGTGTGGAACGGGCGCTTATTGGGCCCGATCTGGTTGGGGTGGCCTTCTTCCAGCGTGAAGCCGGAACCGCGGTTCTGCAGGTGAATGCCGGTTCCCGGCACCGCAACGCCGGACCCGAAGCCGGAATAATTGGACTGGATGTAGGAGACCATCATCCCGTTGGCGTCGGCCGTGGTGATGTAAACCGTGCCGCCCGCTACGGGCGCTCCGGCTCCGAAATCCTGCGCGCGCGCGGGATCGATCAGCTTTGCGCGTGACTGGAGATAGGACTTTTCGAGCAGTGCTTCGACCGGGACCCGCATGGTCTCCGGATCGGAGACAAATCGTTCGGCGTCGGCCGTTGCGAGCTTGATTGCCTCGATCTGGTAGTGGAACGACTGGGCGCTGTCCGGGCCAAAGGCGTCGAGGGGCAGGTGTTCAAGCATGCCCAGTGCCATCAGCGCGACGATGCCCTGCCCATTGGGCGGGATCTCATGCAGGGTGACATCGCGGTAGTTCATCGCGATGGTGCCACACCAGTCATTGCGGTGATTGGCGAGGTCGGCCGCCGTGATAGCAGCGCCATGCTGGGCCGCAAACGCCGCGATCTGTTCGGCGAGCGCCCCACGATAAAATGCTTCGCCACGCGTCTCGGCAATGGCGCGCAGAGACGCCGCGAGCGGTGCGTTGCGGAAGATTTCGCCCGGACCCGGTGCCTTGCCCGCGGGCAGGAAGGTCTCGGCAAAGCCAGGATGGTCCTTGAGCAGCGCGCCGCCCTTGGCCCAGAGTTCGGCAATGGTCGGCGAAACGGCGAAGCCATTTTCAGCATAATCGATTGCCGGAGCGAGCAGCGCCGCAAAATCGAGCTTGCCGAAGCGGCTTGAGAGGTCGACCCAAGCCGAGACAGCACCCGGCACGGTCACACTTTCCCAGCCGCGAACCGGCATGCGGTCCTGTCCGGCAAAACGCTCCGGCGTCCAGGCGGCAGGCGACCGGCCGGAGGCGTTGAGTCCATGCAGTTCCTGTCCGTCCCAGACAATAGCGAAGGCGTCGCTGCCGAGGCCATTGCCAGTGGGTTCGACGACAGTCAGGGTCGCGGCCGCGGCGATCGCAGCATCAATGGCGTTGCCGCCCTTGGCCAGCGCTGCCAGGCCCGCCTGAGCGGCGAGGGGCTGCGAAGTTGCCACCATGTTGCGCGCCATGACGGGTCGACGGGGTGCCCCATAAGGCGTGGTGTAGGAAAACTCGGTCATCTTACCACCCTGCTACAGCCGTCGGGCGGCGTGAATCCGATCCGCCCTCGAGCGTTCCGGTGTTGAATTTCTTGATGATCGAGCAGACACCGCCCGCGGCGTATTCCCAATCCTTCCAGTATTTCACATCGTGTCCCATGGCCGTCAGCTGCTCGCCGACCGACGCATCGATGCGGGCCTCGAGCTTGAGCAGCCCGGGGTCATAGGAATGGGGAATGGAAGAGCGGGGGTAGGAGAAGGTCGCAAAGCGCGGCGCGTCCACGGCCTCCTGCATGGTCATCCCGAAGACGTGCAGATTGAGATAAGTCTGCAGCATCGCCTGCGGCTGGACGTCATTGCCCGGCGAACCGATCGGCATGATCCACTCCCCCTTCTTGCGGGCAAACGCAGGGGCGGGGGTCAGGCGCGGACGGCGGCCGGGACCGGCGACGGCGGGCGCACGTGGGTCAAGGAACGACTGCACGCCGCGCGCCGAGGGGACAAAGCCGAGACCGGGGATGACTGGCGCGCCCACCGAGCCGTCGCTCGGCGTCGCCGAGAAGGCATTGCCCTGCCGGTCAACGACACAGACATAGGAGGTGTCCAGTTCACCGGGATCGCGCCGGCCGTTGCGCGGATCCGGATCAGGATTACGGCCCCAGTTCGAGGGCAGACCTGCCTCGGGCATGCCGGGGTGGGCAGCCTCCGTATCGATCAGCTTGCGGCGCTCGGCGGCATACTCGGGGCTGAGCAGCTTTGCCAGCGGGACGTCGACGAAATTGGGGTCGCCATAGAGTTCGTGCCGGTCGCCATAAGCCAGCTTCATCGTCTCGACGAGGAGATGGATGTATTCAACGCTGTTGTGACCGAGCGCGCGCAGGTCGATGCCGTCCAGCATGGCAAAGGTCTGGCCGAGCACTGGTCCCTGGCACCACGGGCCGCAGGTAAAAATGTCGGCGTCGCCGAACTGCACCGCCGCAGGCTTCTCGACCTCTACGCGGAAATTGGCAAGATCGTCTTCCCGCATCCAGCCGCCGTGCTCGCGGTGGTAGGAGACAATCGCCTTGGCAATGTCACCCTTGTAGAACGCGTTCCGAGCGGCGCTGAGCCCGGCGGCGCGGCCACCCTTGGCAGCAGCAGCACGCTCTTCGTCGATCATATAGGTAATGGTGTTGGCGAGGTCGGACTGCACCAGGATATCGCCGGCCTTCGGCGGTTTCCCACCCGGCAGGTAAATCTCGGCATTGGCCGGCCAGCGACGGTATTCTTCCTCATGATCGGCGATGATCTCCGCCATCAGCGAGGGGACGGGGAAACCGTCGCGGGCGAAGCGCAGGGCCTGGGCCGCACACTCGCCAAACGACATCGTTCCATAGCGCTCAAGCGCGGTGATCCAGCTATCCGGTGCTGCCGGCACGATCGTGCGCAGCAGACCCGGCGGCATCTTGTTGCCGTGCTCCGTCCGAAAGAGGCTGGCATCGGTGAGGGCGGGCCAGGTGCCCAGCCCGCTGATCGAAATGACCTCGTCAGTCTCGGCCCAATAGATCATGGTCGGAGCGACGCCGCCAAAGCAGACGTATTCGCTCTGCACGACGCCAAGGGTGATGCCCCCGGCGACGCCGGCATCGATGGCGTTGCCGCCGGCCTCAAGAACCTGCAGGGAAACCTGCGCGGCGAGATAATGACCGGCGGCGGCCATGTGCCTGGTGCCGATATGGCGCGTGCGGTGCGGTGCGACTGACGATTGTGTCATGGTGGCGTCAGGCTCCCACGGCGTAGGGAGCGAGGTCGATATCGGTCGCTTCGCCCATGGCCAGCTGGGTCAGCAGCTTGCCTGCAAGCGGGCCCATGGTGAGGCCGCCGGCGCCCAGGCCGTTGCCGATCAGCACGTTGTCGAAGCCGGGCAGGGCGCCGATCAGCGGCTTGTAGTTTTCAGCCATCGGGCGGAGACCGATGCGCGTCTCGATATGGGTGGCATCGGAAAGGCCAGGTGCCAGATCGAGTGCGAAGTTGAGCACTTCCGCCTGTCCACCTGCGGTGAGGCGGTAGTCGAACCCGACGCCGTTTTCGCGGGTCGCACCGGCAACGACGCGATTGTCGTCGAACGCCAGCATGTAGTGCGAGACCTGCGGCAGCAGCACCGGCCAGTCGATGGTTTCTTCCTTGACGCCCAGATGCACGATCTGGCCACGCTGCGGTTCAACGGAAATGGTCGCGCCGATTGCGGTCAGGGCCTGGTTGGCCCATGCGCCGGCGGTGACGATGACCATGTCGGCTGCAATGGCCTCGCCATCGAGGCTCACGCTTGCCTTGCCGTCCTTGCTCTCGATGTCGGCGTGACCCTGGCGGAAAATCGCGCCATTGGCTTCAGCGGCGCGGCGCATCGCACCCGCAATGGCGCGCGCTTCGACGCGTGCACCACCGGGAATGTGGAGGGCCATCAGGCCATCGCGCAGCGGGGGGAACATCTGCTTGGTCTCGGCAGCGCTGACCCGGCGGACGGCGCCCGCTTCAGGAACATCGGCAACACGCGGAAGGACGCGCGCTTCGATTTCGGCCAGCTGCTCTTCGGTTTCGGCCAGCACCAGCGCGCCAACCTGGCGGTAGCCAAACTCGGTTTCACCACGAGCGGCAAGACCTTCTACCAGCGGGCGGTAATAGGCGCCGCCAGCAGCATAGAAGCGGTAAAAATCAGGGTCAGTGACCTTTGTGGCCCAAGGGCAGACAATGCCTGCACCGGCCAGGGTCGCCTTGCCCTGATGCACCTGATCAATGACCGTCACCTCGACATTGTCGCGCTGGCTCAGGTGGTAAGCCGCGCTGGAGCCCAGGATACCGGCACCGACAACTACGATACGCATGGGAATACCTTTCAGAAAATCAGCGACTACGGGGATCGAAAGCGTCCCGAAGTCCGTCGCCGAGGAGATTGAAACTGAGAACTGTGAGGAAGATCATCATGCCCGGCCAGGCGGCGATCCACGGTGCCGTAGACAGCGAGCGCTGAGCAGTGTTGAGGATCGAACCCCAGGATGCCGCCGGCGGCTGCTGACCAAGGCCAAGGAACGACAGGCTCGCCTCCGAAATAATGGCCGCAGCGATGGTGAGGGTTGCCTGGACGATCAGTGCCGGCAGTACATTGGGCAATACGTGCCGGAAGGCGATGCGCGCGTGAGAATTGCCCATCGAGCGGGCCGCCTCCACATAATCCTCGGACTTGACGCTGATCACCTGGCCACGGGTCAGGCGGACAAAGAGAGGGGCTGCCGTCACGCCGATCGCGATCATCGAGTTGATGAGGCTGGGCCCGAGAAAAGCCGCCAGCGAAATCGCGAGGATCAGGAACGGCATGGCCAGCATGGCGTCGGCAACGCGGCTGATGCCGACGTCGGCCCAGCCGCCGAAATAGCCGGCAATGAGACCCAGGGGCACGCCAATGGCGATGGCGATCACCACCGAGATCAGCCCGGCAAGAAGCGAAGCGCGCGCGCCATAGATGATGCGGGCGAACATGTCGCGTCCGAGTTCGTCGGTGCCGAACCAGTGCAACAGGCTCGGGCCCTGCCGGATGGCAGTATAATCCTGCGCATTCGGATCAAAGCTGGTGACGATCGGCGCAAAGATCGCGGCGAGGACGACGAGGACGATAAAGCACAGGCCGACGATTGCTCCCTTATGCCGGAACAGGCGCTTGGCGAATTGGCCGAACCGGTTTTCGTGATCGGCAGCCATGGTGGGGCTGGTTGCGTTGGTCATGGTCCTAGCCCCGCAATTTGGGGTTGGCGAGCATGTAGCCGATGTCGGCCAAGAGGCTCAGAATTACGTAGACAAGCGCCGTGACCAGCACCACGCCCTGAACGACGGCATAATCCCGGTTGTAGACGGCATCGACGATCAGCTTGCCGAAGCCCGGGATGTTGAAGATCTGCTCGGTGAGCACGGCGCCGCCGAGAAGACTGCCGAACTCAAGCGCACCAAGGGTGATGATCGGGGTCAGCGCATTGCGCATGGCGTGGCGAATGACCACGGTCTTCTCATCAAGGCCCTTGGCGCGGGCCGTGCGGACATAATCGCTCTGCAACGCCTGCAGCATGGCCGAGCGCGTATGGCGCATGATGACGCCCGCAATGGCACTGCCAAGCACGATGGAGGGCATCAGCAGGCTGAGGAATGATCGGGCGGGATCCTCGAACGGGCTGACATAGCCGGACGCCGGCAGCCAGTTAAGGGTGACCGAAAACACCAGGATCATCATGATGCCGAGCCAGAAATTAGGCACCGAAATTCCGGCCAGTGCGAAGACATTGGCGCCGTAATCCCACGCGCTACGCTTCTTGACGGCGGCAATCACGCCGGCGACGAGCCCGACGCCGAGCGCCAGCACCATCGCCATAACGGCGAGCTGCAGTGTCACGGGCAGGCGCGAGGCGATGAGATCAAGCACCGGACGGCGCATGCGCATGGATTGCCCGAGGTCGCCCTGCAAGACGCCTCCGATCCAGTCGAAATATTGCAGCGGCAGGGGGCGGTCGAGCCCATATTGCTGCCGGATCTGCTCGATCAGCTCCGCTCCGGCCTCTTCGCCCGCAAGGGCGATCGCGGGATCGCCTGGCAATAGGCGTTGCAGCAGGAAGATGATGACCGACAGGATCAGCAGTGTCGGAATGAATTCAAGAAGCCGTTTTCCGATCAGGCGGATCATGGGGTTGTCCCTTTCGTGCTGTCCGCGCGGAAGGCTGCAAAGAGGCGCTCGAGGCGTGGGTCCACGTGGGCTGCGCCGGCAAGATCGTCGGGCGGCGGAAGCTCATCCTGAAAGTGGCAGGCGGCCGGCTGGCGTCCATTGCTGCTCACGAGGGCAGGGCGTTCCTGCTTGCACCGCTCCTGCGCGAAAGCGCACCGCGTGTGGAAATGGCAGCCCGAGGGCGGATTGAGCGGGCTCGGCATATCGCCTTCGAGCGGGCGCATATTGTCTCGACCCGCCGGATCCGGTTGCGGGATCGAAGCTATCAGCGCGCGCGTATAGGGATGGCGCGGCCGCACGAAAACATCCTCGGTGTCGCCGATCTCGACGATCCGGCCGAGATACATCACTGCGACGCGGTCGGCGATATGCCGGACCACCGAGAGGTCATGGGAGATGAAGAGATAGGTGAAGCCGAACTGCTTCTGCAGGTCTGCCAGAAGGTTGAGCACCTGCGAGCGGATAGAGACGTCGAGTGCCGAGACCGGCTCATCACAGACCACCAGTTCAGGCTGGGACGCGAGAGCGCGGGCGATGACGATGCGTTGGCGCTGTCCGCCGGAAAATTCGTGCGGATACCGGTGCATGTGCTGGGGCGAAAGGCCGACCGCACTCAACAGCTCCCGGACTCGGGCAGGCCGCTCTGCAGCAGGTACGATATCATGCAGCATCAACGGCTCGGCAATGGCCTGACCGACCGTCATCTGCGGATTGAGTGATGAGAACGGGTCCTGAAACACCAGTTGCACGCGCTTGCGCAGCGACAGCAGCGCCTTGCCGCTAAGGGTGGAAATATCTTCCCCCGAAAGCTCGGCGGTCCCGCCGCTCGGTTCGATCAGCCGCATGATCAGCCGGCCGAGCGTGGACTTGCCACAGCCTGACTCGCCCACCAGCGCCAAAGTCTCACCGCGCGCGATCTCGAACGAAACGTCGTCGACAGCCCGGACGGTCTTCCGCGGACGGCCAAAGATCGTGCGTTCGGCAACGAATTCCTTGGAGAGCTTCTCCACCTTGAGCAAGTTCATGACGCCAGTGTCTCCAGGGGCGTGCGCCAGCAACGGGAGTTGCGGGTTTCGGACAGCTTCACCAGCGGCGGCGGGGTGTCGCATTTTTCGATCCGGAACGGGCACCGGTCGGCAAAGCGGCAGCCGCCGAAACGCGCACTCGGCGCGGGCATCGCGCCCTCGACCACCGGCAGGCGCGTCTTGCGTTCACCGAATTTGGGAAGCGAACCGAGCAGGCCAACCGTGTAGGGGTGCTGCGGAAAGGCGAAGAGGTCTTCCACCGGCGCCTGTTCCACCACCTGGCCGGCATACATGACGACGACGTCATCGCAGACCTGGGCAACTACGCCCAGGTCATGGGTAATCAGGGCGATAGCCGCGCCGGTTTCTTCGCGCAGCTTGCCGATGAGATAGAGAATTTGTGCCTGGACGGTCACATCGAGCGCAGTCGTCGGCTCATCGGCGATGAGCAATTGCGGCTCGCAGGCCAAGGCCATGGCAATCATAACGCGCTGCCGCATGCCGCCGGACAGCTTGTGCGGATAGTCGTCATAGCGCCGCTCGGGCGAAGGAATGCGCACCAGCTTGAGCAGTTCGATGGCGCGTGTACGCGCCTGATCCTTGTCGAGATTTTTGTGCCGGATCAGCGACTCCGAGATCTGCATTCCAACCGTGTAGGCTGGATTGAGCGATGTCATCGGCTCCTGGAAGATCATGGCGATACGATTGCCGCGGACATCCCGCCAGTCGGCAGGACTTTGCTGCAGCAGGTCCATCCCGTCGAATACGGCTGAGCCGCCGACAGCGACGCCACCCCCGAGAAGGCCCATGATGGCGAGCGAGGTGACGCTCTTGCCACTGCCGGATTCGCCGACGATGCCCAGCGTGCGGCCCGGGCTGATGGAAAAGCTCACGTCATCGACGACGGTCGACTGCTCTTCCGTTCCCTTGGCGAAGGTGACAGAGAGGTTTCGCACGTCGAGCAGAGTTTGAGTTGGATCAGTCACGCTTGCCCCGTGGCACTAGTGCGTTCTGCAGGAAAAGCCGGCGCGCCCTTGGGCACGCCGGCAGAGGCTTTAGTCGCGGGAGACGCCGTCGAGGCGGATGATGCCATCGGGATAGGCGGTGAAGCCGGCGATATCGGCAGTCATCGCGTATGCAGCGCGCTGGTTATAGAGATAGATGCCCGGCATATCGGCCATGATGGTCGCGATCACCTTGCGATAGATCTCCTTGCGTGCAGCATCGTCCGAGTTTGCGCGGCCTTCGGCAAAGAGGGCATCGAGCTCTTCGTTGCAATACTTGCCGGCGTTGTTGGCAGCGCCGCAGGCGAGGACAAGCGACACGTTGAGGTCCGGATCGACGCGACCGGACGAGCCGATCACATAGGCTTCGAACTGGCCGGCCGTTGCACGCTCACGCATGGACACGAACTCGGTTGGCTGGATGTTGAGGGTGATGCCGGCTTCCGACAGCATGGCCTGCATCATCTCGGCAACAGCGAGGCGCTCCGGCGAGGTCGAGATCATGAGATCGATCTCGACGCTCTCGACGCCGGCTTCGGCGAGCTTGGCACGGGCAGCCTCCACATCGCGCGCTGGCACCGGGAAGTCCGTGTTGTACCAGGGGCTGGTCGGCGGGAAGGGCTGGTTGCCGGCAGCGTAACGGCCACCGAAGACGACCTGGTTGATCGCTTCGCGGTCGATGGCAAGGTTGAAGGCCTCACGGACCGCAACATTCTCGGCAACCGTGGGGTTGGCGCCTTCACCGTTGAGATTGAACAGGATCATCTCGTATGCGGGCTGGTCGCCGACGGCGATCTGCAGCGAGGAATCCGACTCGATCGAGGGCAGATCGTTGGGTGCAATGTTCTCTGCGAGGTCGAGGTCACCCGAGCGCAGGTTGAGCAGGCGCACATTGGTGTCGGTGATCGGCAGATAGGTCACGGTTTCGAAGGAATAGTCAGCAGCGCGCCAGTGATCGGCGAACTTCTTGATGACCAGACGCTCCTGGGGAAGATATTCGGCCACCGAATACGGGCCGGCGCAGACCGGCGCATTGGCGAAATCTTCAGCCGAAACCGCTGCGGCTGCGGTTGGCGAAATGATCATGCCGGCGCGGTCCGTCAACTGGGTGAGCAGCGAAACTGATGGGGCTTTGAGCTTGAAGACGACCGTGTACTCGTCGGCCACTTCAATGGTGTCGATGGCCGAGATTTCGCTGGCACGGCGCGAGCCTTCGAGGGTCTTGTTCCGCTCAAGGGTGAACTTGACGGCTTCAGCGTTGAACGGCGTGCCGTCGTGGAAGACCACGTCCTGGCGCAGCGTCAGCGTGACTTCGGTGCCGTCTGCAGACCAGGCCCAGTCCGTCGCCAGCATCGGCACGAGATTGCCCTGGGCGTCGATGTCCACGAGCTTGTCGCAGATCGACTGCAGCGAGACGCGGCCGACAAAGGTCGCATTAGTCGCCGGGTCGAGCGAACCGGGATCGTCGCGCATGCCAATGCGCAGGTCGGACCCGAAAGCCGTAGTGCTGACCATCAGCGCCAACACGCCGGCAGAAAGCGCAGTCTTGTAGTGTGTCATCTGAAATTCCCTTGCCACCAAGGGCCTCCGGCTCACGCCATCCCCATGGCATTTTCGAACCATTAAGACCATTGGTTCTACAACCAATTTGCCACCCGATAAAACATTGGCGGAAACTGGGCGTCAAGTTAGCAATTAGCCGTGTATTAAAAAACCATTTGCAAGATTGGTTTGTATGTTTCATGGTGCTGAGGGCGATTATTGGGTGCGCATAGACATTTGCGTCGGGAGGGGTACGATGGTTGGCAAGGCGGGCAAACGCGCAAGCAGCGAGGAGATTTCAAAGCGGCTGCGCGAAGCCATTGAGGCAGGTGACCTCAGCGAGGGCGGGCGCCTGCTGCCGGAGCGAGACTTATGTACGCGTCTCGATGTGGGCCGCTATGGTCTGCGGCAGGTTCTCGATCGGCTGGAGGCGGAGGGCATTATATGGCGGCGTCAGGGGCAGGGGACGTTCATCTCCTCCATCCACCCCCCGCGTCCCGAGGCCTTCCTCGAAGAGGCTGCCGAAACCAGTCCGGCAGAGATGATGGAAGTACGGATCGAGTTCGAACCCATCATGACCCGCCTCTGCGCTCTGCGGGCGTCCCGCGAACAGATCCAGGATATTCGTCAGAAAGCCAACTTCGTGGCCAATGCCGACACCGCTCACGGGTTCGAAAACGCCGACTTCGCCTTCCACCGCTCCATCGCCACTGGTGCAAACAATATCCTGCTGCTGGCCATGTACGATTTGGCGACCGCTACGTTGCGGCGTGCCGACTGGCGCGTCGCCCGGCAGAATACCTTTTCGAAGTCCCGCCGTTCGGACGTCTTTGCCGAGCACGAAAGCATCATCGTCGCCCTGGAAGACCGCAACCCCATCGCCGCCGAAGCCGCCATGCGTCGCCATCTCCAGTCGGTCTACGAACACCTCCAGCGTCGCCAGCAATAGGGAAGGCACCAGCCAAAGGCAAAAGCGCATAACTGGCGGCATAAACTTCTCAAATCTGGCCCAAGCTTCTGGCGGAGGCAGACGTCTCACTTTTGAGTAGACCCGATCGGAGACCTGACAATGCGCCGCGCCGCTCTTGCCTCTGCCTTGCTGTTCACAGCTTGTGGGCCCGCCCTTGCCCAAAATCTCGATGCCTTCACCAGCGCCCTCCGACACGCGCCAGAGGCTTTGCTGGTGCAGCCGGCGCGCGTTCAATTCAGCTTTGTGGACATCTGGGCCCTTAAGGCACTTGCCGATCTCGAAGGGATGACCCTTGGGGCAGACGGCCTCTTGCGCACTCAGCTTGGCTATGAGCTGCGGCCCATAGCAGCCCTGCATGCCGGCGGCGTGGCCGCGTGGGAAGCCAAATCGCGAGTGCCGCTTGACCAACTCGGCTCCGTTTCCGGATTTGGCAGCATACCTGATAATGTCGCGATCTGGTCCCTGGCCGACGACACCTCTGCTAACAGCCTGCGCGATGCGCTTGTCGCGGACGGCTTCGCACCAGTGGGAGAACAGGGCGCGCTTGGGAACGGCACACCCATGGTGCCCGACCTGCGCAACCGTGATCCCTCTAATCCGTGGCGCAGCGCGGTCGGCGCGGCCAGCTTCGTCATGACCCACGGCAATGCGGTCGTGCAGGCCGCCCGACCCGAAGTCCTGCCGATCCTTTTGGACGGCCAGCGCAGCGTCGCCGAGAACACTATCGTCGCCACCGCCCTCACAGGGCTCGAACAATCGGCCGGGGACGGCTGGATTGTCCAGGCGATGGTGATCTCTCCAGCCTTCGGGGCGGGAAGGGTCGATTTTTCCAGTTTCACGGTCCCAGACGGCGGCTCGTCGGCCCAGATGCGTGAGAAAATCGAGGCCAGCCTTGAAGCAAGCGCTAAGGGCATCCCGTTCTATCTTGGTGGCGTCATTGCCGACGTTCAGTTGGATGGGCCTGGTGTCGCCATCGCTCTTGTCTATCCTGATTGCACGACCGCTGGTGCTGCCGCAGAGGCGATTGCCAAAAGATGGGTAGAGACCATGCCCGAAACCGCGCAGGGAAAAATGACAGTAACCTCAGGAGACAGCGTCAATGGCCTGTGCTCCGCTCTCGTGACCGTCTTCGGGAGCAGCGAGGCTTCATCGGTCAACCCGATCTTCAAGGCCTTGTTCGAGATGGACATACGCGGCCAATTCTCGGTTCTCCAAATTGGCGCGGTTGATTGAATGGCGACCGGTAGCAACAGCGGCGGCTTGTCAGACATCGCCGCACTACAAGAAGCGATCGTCAGATCAGCCATCTCCGATCTCGCAAAATTCCCGCGCGATTCCAGCGACTGTGGCGTGCAATGGAAACGAATTGTCATCAACCTCGAAGCGCGGTGGGACGGCAGCGAAACGGAAACTAGCGTCATCAGTTTTGGTGTGGTCGAAGGGACTGACGGCTCGCTGCGAAAAAGCTCGTTCCGGCTTTCGGAGAACAGTCACAGCCTGTTTCAACAGCTGGCCACGATGATGAAAGCTCGTGACGGCGCATATTGGAGCGTGGTCGACCTGGTCATCAATGCGAGCGGCGAGTTCTCATTCGTTTTCTCCCATGAGCCTCCCTACCGCCTGGATGGCCATCTCCACGACACACGCTTTGCCGACTACCTCCAGCGCTACGCGGCCGAGAGGGTGGAAGAGTGACACTGAAGCGGCTTGGTCTCTTTGCTGGGCTCGCGATTGCAGCCCTGATGATCTTTGCGATGTTCGGAATGAATGGCCGAAAACTGGTCGCAGAGGACACGTTCTCCGACCCTCAGTCGATCGCTCTGGCCAATGCCATGATGGAGGGCGATGTCGAGGAGATGGATCGTCTGGTGTCCGAAGGTGCCGATCCGAATGGGACTGGCAGGGATGGGATGACGCTCCTTGAATGGGAAATCCTGCGAGAGGGGCATACGGGCTTCAGAGAGCTCCTCCGCCTCGGCGCTGATCCGACCGCTATCGGCTGGGGCGGCGAAACGGCCATGCACATCGCAGCCATGTATAGTAACCCAATCTACCTCAAGGCCCTGATTGCCAAAGGTGTTCCTGTCGACGTCGTCGATGGCAAGATGGAGCGCACGCCGCTCTTCTCGGCACTTATGAGCAATCGGCAGGACAACATCGACTTTCTGCTCGAGCACGGCGCCAGTCTTGCCTTCGCCGATCGCAATGGCGAGACCCCGCTGCACGTTGCTGCCGCGATCAATGACTTTCACAACACCCTGCGCTTCCTGCAACTGGGGGCTGATCCTCTTGCTGAGAACCGGTTGGGATCAACGTTCCAACGTGGAATTTTCAAGTCGCGCCCGGATCTTCTCAACGTGTCCGCCAAAGCGGATCGCGACCGGATCGTCGCCTTCCTGTGGGAGCGCAATATACCGCTCGACCCGACGGCCGAGCGGTAAAAGCGCCGTTACCGAATGCTGACGAAGGTATGGTTTGTCAGTTGGAGTGCCTTGAGGTCGATCCCCAACTCGCGGAACCCGTCGCCATAGTGTTTTGCCGCAGCGGCGTGCAGCGCGCTATCGCGGGTCGCCGCGATCTGCACTCTGTTGGCCATCACAAGGACTGTGTTGTAGATCAGTGTCTCGGCAGCTATCTGCTTGTCCGCATTGCTCATGGCGATGACGTCCGGGCTATTTGAAATCGCCGCCCGCATACTGTTCCGCACTGACAAAATAGCCCTTGGGTCGAGGAACTCGACATTGTTGACGAGCGCCCAACTGGCAATGAGATAGGCGGTGTTGGCGTCTGCTAGATTGTCTGCATCGAGACCATTCAGGGCCATCTCATAGGCGAATTCCCGCAGCCAATTCCGTTCCAGCGCCGTGGCGATATCCGCAGCCCGATCCGGATTGGAGCGTATCAGCGCTCCCGGAAGCGCTCACGGACGCGTGCTGAAACTTCAAGATCTCTCTCGAACTCCATCACCGACCTGTCGATGGCGGTCGGGGGTGGCGTCGTAAGAGGTCTGACATTGGCGACGCTCGCCATCGCCGACTGGGCGACATAGGCGTTCGTGAGGTCAATGGAGTCATTGAAGAAACCCATCCCGAAATCCTGCGCCGCTGCGGTGAGGGGCACCGCTAAAAAAGCTGTGCCCAACAATGCGGCTAAAACGCTTCGAACCCTGCCCATCCGCAATCTCCTTGAACCTTCGCCGCCGTCTCTTGGCGGCCTATTCATGGGACGCCGCGAAAAGGCCGGACCTTGGTCGGAATGCCGAAATCCGATGGGTGAGGGATCGTCTTGGGCAGCCAGGTGAGGATTATTAAAGGTCCTAGGCAGTGTCCGCCTAAGCCGGGGCCGGTGCACCCGGTGGGGCGAAGACGGCATGTCGTCGAAGCCGATCGCGCAGATGTCGCCTGGACACTTAGCCCGCGTCATTGACCCGCAGTGTCCTAATGTGGACCAGGCCCTCACGAGGTCTGGTCGGGTTGAGGTGGTATCCTGACAGACGGCCCCGCTCGTCCACGCAGGCGCTTGTCTTGGCCGGGGCTCTATTCCAGTTCGGCGAAAAGCGCGTCAAAACGTTCCTTGGCCTTGGGTGGGTTGCGAACGGCTTTGGCGGCCTCGAGGTTGGGGGAGGGGTCGTCCACCACGACGAGCGCGATCATGCCCATCGCGAGGTGGGGAAGACACTTGATGCCATAGACACCGGGGACGGTGAAGGTCACGCTGACCTCCTTGCCCATGGCGCCCTTAAACAGTTCCGCGCCTTCGGGCGCCATGTCACGAATACTCTCTGCGTTGTGGCCTGGATCGGTGGGTACGAACTTGACGGCGTCGCCGCTGGCGATCCGAAGAAGCGCAGGCTCGAACACCATAGTGCCGGCCTCTCCCTTGTTCAGCATCTCGACTTCGTGCTCGGCTGCAAAGGCGGGCATGGGAGATAGCGCGATCGGCGCGGCTACCATCGCGACTGTCCCTGCAACGAACTTGCGTCTCGTTATTCCAGACATCCATTTCTCCTCGGCATCAAGCCTGTCAGCACTTCGGCATTTGCGTGGAGCGCTGTCCTTTGCCCCGATCTACAGCCGACGCTTTCGCTAGGTTCCACCAGCGCCGACAGCAAGGCAATCCAATTTATCGGCATCGGTGGAGGGTTTGATCTCATCACCATCACGCGCAGATGTGTGTGGCAACTTGACGCACCTCTTCCGGTGGGCTTAGCTCAACGATGTTGAGAGTCAAAAACTGCCAACCGATCAATTCGCGGGCAACGCGCGATCCGGGTTGGGCCTATTTTAAGCAATCTTAGGAGGAGGTACTCGTGAAGAGTAACTTGAAGATGGCGGCCCTTGTTACGGTCGCGGCCTCGGCATTGATGCTCCAGGCATCCGTCGCCCAGGAAAACCCCATCGACAGCATCACGACCGTTACGGACGAAATGCTGACCAATCCGCCCGACGGCGACTGGCTGATGTGGCGCCGGACCTATGACGGTTGGGGCTACAGCCCGCTCGATCAGATCAATAAGGAGAACGTGGGGGAGCTTGAGCTGGTTTGGTCATGGGGCATGAGCCCGGGCCGAACCCAGGAAACCCCATTGGTGCATGATGGCGTCCTGTTCCTGCAGAATGCCGATCACCGCATCCAGGCCCTTGATGCTGCGACGGGTGACCTGATCTGGGAATACCAGCACGAGTTGCCCACAGGCGTGAACCCCGGTGGCGAGCGGTCAAAGGCCATCTATGGTGACACGCTCATCGTTGCGACGCGTGACGCCCATATCATCGCTCTTGATATCAAGACCGGCCGTCTGGTCTGGGACCAGCAGGTTGCTGACCACCGCAAGGGTTTTGCCTATTCCAGTGGCCCGATCGTCGCCAATGGCGTCATCATCCAGGGCATGACCAACTGCTCCAATGCCCAACCGGGCGGATGCTATTTCACCGGTCATGATACGGAAACCGGCGAAGAGCTTTGGCGCGTGCATACGATTGCCCGCGGCGATACCCCTGAGGGGAACAGCTGGAACGGCGTGCCGCTCGAGAACCGCTATGGCGCGTCCGCGTGGATCTCCGGCTCGTATGATCCTGAGCAGAACCTGGTGTTTGCCGGCGTCGGTCAGGTCTATCCCTGGAACACCGAAATTGCAGGGCTGGTGCCGCCAAGTGACGACCCCAATGTCACCAATGAGGCGCTCTACACCAACTCGACCCTCGCCATTGATCCTAACAGCGGCGAGCTGAAGTGGTACCACCAGTATCTGGCCACGGACTCGCTCGATCTGGACTATGTCTATGAGCGGATGATCTTTGACGACATGATCGTCACCACCGGCAAGCTCGGCATCATCGAAGCGATCAACCGCACCGACGGCAAGTGGCTGTGGGCAAAGGAGACCGTTCCCCAGAACGTCGTTCTGTCGATCGATCAGGAAACAGGCGAGAAGGAAATCAATCCGGAAGTCATTCCAGTCATTGGGGAAACCACCTTCAACTGCCCGGCCGACCCGGGCGCACGCGCCTGGCAGGCGACCTCCTATAGCCCGCGCACCGGCGCCATCTATCTGCCGATGGTCGAGTTCTGCTCCAACACGACGGTCAATCCGCTCGATCCGGGCCAGATCTACACCAGCGGTGGTCTGCAGACTTTCTCCCGCGTCCCGCATCCAGACAGCGACGGCAATATTGGCCAGGTCCGTGCTGTTAAGCTCGATGACCAGTCTGACATGTGGGAATACCGCCAGTATGCGCCGGTCACCACCTCGACCCTGCCAACAGGTGGCGGTCTGGTCTTCGTCGGCACGCTGGACCGTAAGCTCCTCGCATTCGACGATGAAACTGGCGAAGTGCTTTGGGAGAGCGGCAAGCTGAGCAACGCGCTTGAATCCTTCCCCATCAGCTACGAAGCCAACGGCAAGCAGTACATCGCCGTGGTTGCAAACTGGGGTAACGGCCTTGGTCGCCTGCAGTCGCTGACGCCGGACGTCAAACTGCCGCCGAACAATCCGGTCTCGCTCTACGTCTTCGCACTGCCCGACGCTAAGTAAGCGCCTGGCGCCTTGTCGAATTGCCCGGACGCACTGGACCATACCGGTCGCGTCCGGGTGCCTATTGAGGTTGTAGTGTGCGGACTAAATCCACGTCTTTCGGCCAGATCGTTGGCGCCATTGCGCTGACTCTGCTGGCTTGCGGTGCTTCACCTGCGCAGGAACCAGAATTCAACGACACTCCCTATGCCGATCGCCAGTGGGAAATCGGTCGGCGCTTCGACGAATCCAAATTGCGATATTGCGTCGATCCACGGGACGCCGACTGGGAAATCGGCGAAACGATCGCCGACGCCATCGCCGCCGCCCTATTGCTGGAGCCGGAGCGCTACGTCGTCGAAAGCCAGTTCGTTCAGGAAGACATCACCAAGGTCTATGCGCTCATGTTGGAGCAATGCGACCTCTATCTCGGTTTCAAGCTGATCCCCGAGGGCTACGCCGACTGGCTGGCCATTACCCGGGCCTATTACGAAAGCGACTATGTCTTTGTCACCGCCGATCCTGATTTGCGCTCGCTGGCCGAACTCCCGGCGGGAAGTACGATCAGCGCCACCATCGGCACCTCGGCTCACATCCTGCTGGTCTCCTACATCAGGGCTCTGCCGGCCGATCAGAGATGGCGCGCCTTCCCCTCCAGCACCAATGACGCCGCGCTCGAGTCCGTGCTCAATGGGTCCGTGGACCTGGCCCTTGTCTGGGCGCCAAACCTCTGGGCCAGGCAGCGCGCCGACGCCGCCTATGCCGGATTGCATGCGATCGAGCCGACGCCTCTCGCGCCGACACGTCTTGGCGTCGGCGCTATCGTCCTGTCCGATCAGAAGTTTTTGCGGAATGCCATCGACGAAGCCATTGCCGCCCTGAGCGCCGACGGCACCTTCCAGCAGATCATCGATAGCTACGATTTTCCCGCCCGGGCCGTACCATGAGCACCGCGAGTGATGCTGCCTTGGCGGTTGTCCCGGCCATCGAGGTCGAGGCGATCTCGAGGCGATACGGCCGCGTTCTCGCGCTCGATGAGGTAAGCTTCAGCGTCCAGAGGCAGGAGGTGTTTGCGCTTCTCGGGCCCAATGGTGCGGGCAAGACAACGCTGCTGCATATCCTGTCGACCATTCTGCGCCCGGACAGCGGCACGGCACGGATCGGCGGCGTCGATGTGGTACGAAATCCGCTGGAAGCCCGCCAAAGGTTGGGCATTGTTTTTCAGGAGCCGAGCCTCGACGACCGCCTCACCGTGCGGGAAAATCTTGAACTCCATGGCCTGGTCTTCGGCGTACCCCGCCGCTTGCGCCGCCAGCGCATCGAGGAAATGCTGGCGCTGGTCGAGTTGACGCAATGGGCCGACAAGGTCGCGCGGACCCTGTCTTCTGGCATGAAGCGACGCCTCGAGATTGCCAGAGCCCTGATCCACGATTCCGAAATTCTGATGCTGGATGAGCCGACAGTGGGCCTCGATGCACAGACCCGCAACCGCATCTGGGATTATGTCCATCGCCTGCGCCAGCAGCGGAACATCACGGTTCTGGTTACCACCCATTACATCGAGGAGATCGAAGGCTGCGACCGTGTCTGCATAATCGACGGCGGCAAGGTGCTGGCGCTCGATACACCGGGCCGCCTCAAATCCGGCCATGGCCACGCCCGCCTTCGCCTCACCCCCGCCAATGACGCTGTTCGCTCTGCCATTTCCCAGCGCTATGCGGAGCGCCTTTCGCCGGGCGCGGGGGAAGACTTGCTGCTCGACAGTGACGAAGCCTTCGTCGCTGCGCTCCTCGGAGAATTCGGCACCGGCATTACCGCCATGCAGGTTGAAAAACCCAGCCTCGAAACCGTGTTCCTGTCCCTGACGGGACGGGCGATCCGCGATCAGGCCGCCGGTGCGCGGGAACAGACCCTGTCCTTTGGTCGTCGGGGAGGGGAGCACACACGATGAATGAAGTTGAGACGATCAGAAGACCGCACCCGTTTATGGTGCAGCTGGGCGGCCTTTATGGCCTCTGGCTACGCGAGGTTCGACGCGCCTTTCGCGACCGGGGCCAGCTGATCGGCGGTGTCAGTCGCCCCATATTGTGGGTGATCATCCTCGGCATCGGGCTCAATCCCTACTTCCGCGGCGAAGTCTATGGCAGCGTCACCTTCGTCGTGCCTTTCACCTACCTGCAGTTTATCTTCCCCGGCGTCATCGCGCTCAACATCATGTTTACCTCCGTGCAATCGGCAGTCTCGGTTATCTGGGACCGCGAATTTGGCTATCTGCGCGAGGTGCTGGTGTCGCCGCTCTCCCGCGGCACGGTGCTGTTGGGGAAGGTGCTGGGCGGCGCCACTGTCGCGGTGCTGCACGGAGCGCTGGTTCTGATCCTCGCGCGCTTTGCCGACGTCACCTTCACCCCGATGCAGGCGCTGCAGGCGCTCGGCCTCATGGCGTTGCTGGCTTTCGCGCTGACCTCGCTAGGGGTTGTCATCGCCAATCGTATTCGCAGCTTTGAGGGTTTCGGCATCTTCTCCAATGCCGTCATCCTGCCGCTCTATTTCACCTCGAGCTCGATTTTCCCGCTGGATCCGGCGCTCAGCCAGGCACAGACGCGCGTCGTCTATCCAGACTGGCTCGTTACCATCGTTCAATACAATCCACTGACCTACGCCGTAGACTCTCTGCGCAGCGTGCTCATCAACTACAGTCAATTCGGCGTCTGGACAGGGGTCACGGTCATGCTGGTGTGCTCCGTTGTGTTCTTCACCATTGCTCTGCTCGATTTTCGGCGGGCCTGACCGAAATGGTCGACCCCGGCAAGTTGCGCAATGTTATCAGTTTTGGAGCGGTCGTCGCGCTGCTGGTCGCTGTCAGCCTGTTGCCGCCCGACACTTCGCTGCGCGAGATCGAGCGGGTAGGGGCCCTTAGGGCCTGCGTCCCTAGCACCTATCCGCCACTTGTCACGGGCGACCCGGAACGCCCCGGTGTCGATATCGAGCTCCTGCGGGCCGTGGCCGATCATATGGGCGTCTCGATGATTATCGCCGAGAACCAGGCCATGGGCCGCGACTTCAACCCACGGAACTGGAACCTCAACCGCGCGCAATGCCAGATCGTGGCGGGCGGGGTAGTCAACTCCGCCCAGACACGATCCTTTCTGGAGACGGGACCCGAATATGCCGAAACGGGTTGGGCTCTCGTCTCGCAGCAAGCCCTGCAGTCCCTTAGCGGGCTGACGGTGGGCACACTGGCCTTGGTATCGGGCCTCGACCGCATTGGGCTCGCCAGTTACCTCCGCGCCCAAGGCGTCACCGCGCGCGTCATGACTTCGCCAGAGGCGCTGGTCGCAGCGATCGCCGATGGCTCGGTGGATGCTGGAGTGACTGAAGCCATGATGGCCTCGGGGCTGGCCAGGGAAAATGGCTGGGCGGTGAGATGGATCGGCGAAGGCTTGCCTCGCCATCACCTCGTCTTCGGCTTCTGGAAGGGCGATATCACGCTCAAGCGTGCCGTCACTGCCGCCTTCGCTGACTTTTCCGTCAATGGCAAAATCGCGTCAATTCTGGAGAAATACGATGTGACTTCAATTGAGTAGATCTATGCGCCGGGCCAAATGCTCTTTGCTTCGGCGCCCCAAAAGAACTGTTGCAAACTCGTGCGTTGTGCGTTCCGTTAGACACATACTCAACTGACGACAGCGCTGTTCTCGTTGATCGTATAGGAGGATTTCATGACCAAAGATGGTTCACGGCGACTATTGCGTAGCGTGATTGGCGTGCTGGCTGGGAGCGGGGCGCTTTTCGCGACGCTTGGCATGGTCAGCGGCTATGAACGGCCGGGCGCAGGCACGCTTGGTGTATCCGCTCCCAAGTCTGAAACACGGATCCTGCTCGCCCAGGCCGCGACTGAAGTCCCTGTCTCCTTTACATCCGATCAGGTCGACCGCGGCAAAACGCAATTCCAGAAGGATTGCGTGGAATGCCATGGAGAGGATTTGCGCGGCGGCCTCCTGGGTGGCCCGCCGCTGCGCGGCGTCAACTTCCTCAGCAAATTCGGCGATGGTGCGCCTGCCGGCGTGCTCTATGACGTCATGAGCGGCACCATGCCGCCGGATGCCCCGGGTCGGTATTCCCCCGGAGCCTATGCCGACATGATGGCCTATATCCTGCAGCGGAACGGCTTTCCGTCCAGCGGTCAGGCCCTGCCAACCGATAGTGACGCGCTCTACAATATGATCATCGAGTAGTGCGCGTTCGATCCCTTTATAGTCCCGCGATCGCAAAGCCGGCGTGATGAACGCCGACTTCACGATCCAGGCCATGGTGTCCCGCCTGCTGGCGGGACTGATTGTCGTGACCATACACGGCGCCGTGCTTGCCGCCATGGCAGTCATGCTGGGTGACAAGGGACCTCGCTACGACGGCCGCCTGACCCTGTCGCCTGCCGCCCATGTCGATCTTTTTGGGCTTGCCGCCATCGTCTTGTCCGGTTTCGGTTGGGGCAAGGTGGTCGATATCGACAAGGCCCAGTTGCGGCACGGGTCTTTGGCCCTTGTCGCAACCGTTCTGGCCGGCAGCGCCGCCCTGCTGCTGTTGGCTTGGTTGCTGACTCTGCTGATCATCCCGGCGCTCACCGTCCTGCCCTATACGGCAGGGCTCACCACGGCAGCCTTCCTCCGTTTCGCAGCCCCGTTTGCGGTGTGGATGGCGCTGTTCTCCCTACTGCCGCTTCCGCCGCTTGCCGGTGCACATTTCCTCAATGCTGTCGGCATACGCCTCCCGCCATCGGCCGGCCTTTGGGTCGGCGGGGCTCTTCTTCTCGCCTCGCTATTGGGCATCACCCGGTTTGTGTTGCAGCCGCTTTTCAACCTAATCGCGCCGCTGGTTATCGGGGCAGGGGCCGGCATTTAGGCTCCGCCGCTTGGGGCGTCTTTTAACCCCAGTCGAGCACGATCTTGCCCTTCTCCCCGTGTGCAGCGCGTTCGAATGCCTCAGCGTAGTCGGCTGCGTGCATCCGCCGGGTGATCACCTTGCGGACATCGAGGCCCGACTCCAGCATGGCGAGCATCTTGTGCCAGGTCTCGAACATCTCGCGGCCATAGATTCCGCGCAGCGTGATCATTCGGAAAACGATCTTGCTGAGATCAAAGATGAAAGGCTGCGCTGGAACCCCGAGCAGGGCAATCCGCCCGCCCATGACAAGGTGGTCGGTCATCTGATCTAGCGCTGCTGGCGAGCCACTCATCTCGAGGCCGACGTCGAACCCTTCCTTCATGCCCAGCTTGTCCATGACCTCCCGAAGGTTCTGATCCCGGATATTGACGGGCACGACATCAGCCACTTCGCCCGCCAGTTGCAGGCGTTCCGGGTTCACATCGGTAATCACCACGTGACGCGCTCCGACATGGCGTGCAACCGCCGCGCCCATGATCCCGATGGGACCGGCCCCGGTGACCAGAACGTCTTCGCCGATGATGTCGAAGGCCAGCACCGTATGAACGGCATTGCCCAGTGGATCTAGGATTGCCCCAAGCTCGTCATCAATGGAGTCGGGCAGGGGCACAATATTGAAAGCGGGGATCCTGACAAACTCCGCAAACGCTCCGGGCAGATTGACGCCAATCCCCTTGGTGTCCGGATCGAGGTGATATTTTCCGGCGCGGCTGGCGCGGGACTTCATCCCCACGACATGCCCTTCTCCGGAAACCCGCTGGCCAATCCGCAGATTGCGCACCTCGGCCCCCACAGCCACGATCTCTCCAGAATATTCGTGGCCCGTGATCATGGGCACGGGAACGGTCTTCTGCGCCCAGTCGTCCCATTTGTAGATGTGGACGTCCGTGCCGCAGATGCCGGTTTTGCGCACTTTGACGAGGACGTCTTCCGGGCCGATTTCCGGAACCGGACGCTCCTCCATCCAGATGCCGGGTTCGGCCTTTGCCTTCAAAAGCGCCTTCATCAGATCACCCCAATTTCGCGGCCGGCATCGACAAAGGCCGCGACCGCAAGATCGACGTCCGCATCATCGAGCGCAGCGGACATCTGAGTGCGGATGCGGGCCTTGCCCTTGGGCACCACAGGATAGAAAAAGCCCGCGACATAGACGCCACGGTCATCCAGCGCCGCCGCAAGACGCTGCGCGAGATGGGCTTCACCAAGCATGACGGGGATGATCGGCGTCTCTCCGGGAAGCAGTTCGAAGCCCTCCTGGCCGAGTGCAGCCCGGAAACGCTGGGTATTGCGCATCAGCTGCCGGCGGAGGTCGTCCGCGCCTTCAGCCAGTTCGAGCGCTTTCAGGGATCCCGCAGTTACCGAAGGCGATAGCGCATTGGAAAAGAGGTAAGGGCGCGCCCGTTGCCGAAGCAGGTCGATAATGGGCTGCGCGGCCGCGATGAACCCGCCCATGGCGCCACCCAGCGTCTTGCCGAATGTGCCCGTGACGATGTCGACGCGGTCCTGCGTTCCCGTCAGGGCAGGCGTACCGCGACCCTGTGGCCCAAGGTGGCCCGTCGCGTGACAATCGTCGACCATCACCATGGCGCCGTACTTTTCCGCCAAAGCGCAGATTTCCGGCAGTTTGGCGATATAACCATCCATGGAGAACACGCCGTCTGTCGCGATCAGGCGGAACCGCGCCCCGTCAGCCACGGCCTGCTTCAACTGCTCTTCGAGCGCCTCCATATCGCCTGTATCGTAGCGATAGCGCTTCGCTTTGCTCAGGCGCACCCCGTCGATGATGGAGGCATGATTGAGACTGTCGGAGACGATCGCGTCTTCTGCGGTGAGCAGGGTTTCGAACAGCGCGCCATTGGCGTCGAAACAGGCAGCGAACAGGATGGCATCATCCTTGCCAAGATAGCGCGCAATTGCCTTTTCCAGCTCCCGATGCAAATCGAGCGTGCCGCAGATGAAGCGCACCGACGCCATGCCGAACCCATACCGGTCCAGCCCGTCACGCGCCGCTGCGATGATCTCCGGATTGTCGGCGAGGCCCAGATAATTATTGGCGCAGAGGTTCAACATTCGGCGCCCGCCCACGTCGACCACCTTGCCCTGCGGGCCGCTGATCAGTCGCTCCCGCTTGAGAAGCCCGTCGTCTTCGATGGATTGCAAGGTCTGGCGGGCGTGGTCGAGAAAACTGTTTGGCATGAGGGCCTCCGTTAAAGCGGATATTCCGTTATAACGGATCCATATGCAAGATGTATCGGAATTCACTGGCAGGATTGAATTCTTCAGGGTAGGGATGAGGCAAAAGGCGTTTGCGAGAGTTCCAACATGCCGGACGCACCCGATATCGGCCCCATCATCCAGCGCGAGCGCAAGGCGAGACGCCTGACACTTGAGCACCTGTCTCAGCTGTCTGGTGTGTCGCGCTCCATGCTCAGCCAGATCGAACGCGGCGAATCCAATCCAACGCTCGCTGTGCTCTGGGGGCTGTCGCAGGCGTTGAGGATGGATCTCGGCGACCTCATTGATGGTGGCGTCGCGCCAAACCGCAGCACACCCATTGAGATCATTCCGGTCGCGCATACGCCGGAAATCAAGAGCCCTGACGGCGATTGGCTCTTGCGCATCCTCAGTCCACCGGCCATGGCCGGCAGGGTGGAATGGTACGAAGTCGAGATCGCGCCAGGCATGAAACTCGCTAGCGCGCCGCATGCTTCTGGCACGATCGAGCACCTGACCGCCCATACCCCAGGACTGAGCGTCAAAACCTCGCTCGGAGAACGCGTCGTCAGATCCGGCGAAACGGCCCGCTATCGCGCAGACGTCGACCATGAGATCGCCAACGCCAGCAAACACCCAGCCCGAGCCTTGATGGTCGTGGTCTACGAGTAGAGCCCGCGCCGTTACGGCTTCTGCCAATGGCGCGATAGCTGGACCTTCCAAAGGCCAGCGCCTCACAAACGGGGTAGCGGGCCAATTAAAACGTTCAAACGACCCACAATCAGCCATTCGCATAATATATATTATGGAACAAAACGGTGTAGCGAACGCGCGCGTCATGCAGCATGCCGGCCTTTCAGATAGAAAGGATTGTCACTCCCGCCAAACCAAGGTTGGACGACACAACACATAGATTGCGAAATGCTGTTAGACCACAGGCGAGAAACCTGTGGTTCTTGAGGCGTAACGACCACTTTCGCGGTCATACGCGCCGCAAAATCCTTTGCGTGCTCTGGGACTCAATCTTCAAAATGCCAGCCAAGGTAAAGAAATATCTCCCCGTTCAGAGGCGCGACTGGCCCACATGTCCGGTCATATCTTCCATTCCCGTTCGAAGACTCTTGCCTTCTGCCGTGCAATACACGCCGAACGAGGCCGGACGCGCGGAGGACCGGGTGCGGCTCATGGTGCCGATCATTTTGAGCGGCTGCTTGCCACGGCTGGCGTCAAGGCGGCTGATATTTGGAAGTTCGCATCGGACGCAGGGCTCGCGGAGCACCAGAGAAGCGTCCGGAAAATGTATTTCTTCTGCTCTCTCTTCGTCAAAGGCACTGTGGCGTCCAGAGAGGACGACATTCGGTCGAAAGCGCTCCACTTCGACAGGCGCCGCCCCCTGCTCTGCCAGGCGTTCATTGAGCGCCGCGAGCGAAACGAGCGAAACCGCGTGTATCGGGTTAAGCCCACCCCATCGATGCGCTTCCGCGCCGATACGGACCAGCCGGCACGAAGTCCTCAATTGGTCGCTCAACCATTGGGCAATTTCCTCACCCTGATCGACCCCTGACAGTGAATAACCATCCTGCCTGACCGTGGTAGCGCCTCCTTGAGCATCCCGGGGCCTTGGCCCAATCCCACCGTCATGCCCTCGCACTGAAAGCTCACCGTTGGAGAGAAAGGCAGAGAGCAGCGTCGTGCGTGGGATATCGCCTTGCCAAAGCACACTGCCATCAGGCCGCACGACCACCCATTCCCGGTCGCCGAGCAATGAGCCGCCCGGAGAAATTTCAGCGTCGATTATCGACATCCCCCCGAGAGATCGGACAGGGTAGATCAGTATGCGATCGATTACGAACTCAGCCATGGCCGATCCTGTCAAAGCGCCGCAGCAACTATTTCTGCCGCTTCCGAACAGGCAACCAGTCCTTGGGCAAATGGATAGCGCTCCATCATGACTGGGATAGAGATGCAGAAGATGTCGGCTGCCGACTGGCCGTTGAGGCGAAGCCGAAACTGGTGATCCTCGCTCTGGCCATGTGAGCGCTTAAGCAGGTCTCGGGTTGCAAGGGCTTCATGGAGCTTATGGAACCCCAATTCCGATATCGTTGCCGGGTTTTGCCCGCGCGCATCGATCATCGTCTTGAACGTCTGTGTCTGGCCATCGACGTCAAGGACAAATCGACCTGCACCATATCGGATGGTTCCATCCTCACCGAGTGCCACGACATCAAGACACCCGGCGCGGTGAAGAGCAAGCAGGCGCGCGATGGACAGGTGCGGGATGCAGCCATAGGCGTCGGCGAAGACAGGAGCGAGATAGTGCGCAAATCGTTTAAGGTCACGGTCGTTGAGGAAAGGAACAATGGTGCCAAAAACTTCATGTGCGCGCATCATCGTATAGCGCCACATCAAGACACGGCGATTGAGATAGCCAGATTTTGCTTCCGCCAGATCATCCGCCATGGCTTTAAACCCTTGGCGCTGCTTCCTCATTTCGAAGTAGGTATTAGAGAAACCTTCCAGCGTGAAACGCGGCAGGGACAGGCTCGTGACGAAGTCGGCATCATCTGCGACCAGTTGCTGCTTGAAGAGTCGGAATGCCTTCGACAGCAAACCAGCTTGCCCCTTCCCTCTGACCTGTTCGAGCTGGGAAGGAGTAAATATCAGAAGCGGCTCTTCCGGAATTGGGTAGAAGAAATCAGCGTCAGGAACAACGCCCTTGCGGGACGCCATGAAGAGGCGAAGCGGTTTCTCGTCATGCGTTTTGTAAGTTAGGTCCGGTTCGGACCCGCTGAAGGCGCCGTGGCGCAACGCGAGTGCCACCACAGCATCAATGGCACTGAGCGAAGACCCCAGAATAAGCCCTGCCCTGTCATCGGCGAGAGCTAGGTTCTTCTCCGGATAGGGTGAGCGATAGAGGCCTGCCCTCGGCCTTGATTTTACCTGCCCGGTCAAATGACCCGTGGCCATGACAACTGCGTCGAACTCGTGCACCGCTGTCGTGTTGGCGTGCTCAGCAGTGACGGAAAACCCCTTGCGACCGGGTTTGATGTCCTGGACATGCGTTCGCGTAGCGATCGTGACGTCATGCCAAGGCGCCCGTGCCGCAATCAGCCGCTCAAGTTGATCATTATAGTACTGGCCAAGGAGTATTCGCGGATAGTAGTCGCGGTCAGCCACCTTTTCCCGCACGATGTCGAACCGCTTGAGCGTAGCGTTGTCGGCCGAGCGCACCCAATCGGCCAGGGACGTCATGACCGGCGGAACTTCTACGGATGTGATATTCGCCATCATGTCTGGCGAGTTGTAATCTTCCGAATAAGGGATACCGCAACCCGCTATGGGCCCGGCCTCGAAGATCGTGATGTTTAGATGGTCTGCCTTTTGCAGCAGGTTCCGAAGCGTATAGACGGCAGTTGGTCCGCCGCCCACGATCGCGACACTTTTTTTTCGAGCCATTCCCTCACGACCACCATAGTTCAAAGCTTGCAGCCACACGCCAAGTCCTTAGTTGGCGAGCACATGCTTTGAGCGAACGGACTACGGACACACTTGTTCCAATGGGCCTTCAATCCGTGCCGGTTCTCCGGGTCTGACTGGTCGCAGCTCCGCTGGCATTCACACTTGGTCTGTGGGCGACGCGCCCCGTCTGACGGCTCTCGCCGATGCACGAAAGCTGCCATCAGAAATGAACTGATCGATGGACCAGATAATGTGGAGAGCGAACGGCGGGCGTCCAGCGCACAATGGGCCGCGAGGCCCGGGCTTCAGGTGCGCGCCAACTACTCCGCTCGGAACGATGAGTAGCCGTGCTTGGCATCTCGGCTGCGGAGTCGGCTGCAAGATCCGCATGTTCAAGTTTGGTAACATCGACGTCGAGTTCCTCGAGCCCGGCCCCGAAAAAAGCGCGTGGCGCGACCTTCTCGAAGAAAAAGGCCCGGGCTGCCACCACATCGCTTTCCGCACCCGCAACCTCACCGGCCGCGGCGCTTATCTCGAAAGCAAAGGCCACAGGCTTCTGCAACGGGAGAATTCGACGGCTCGCACGGCCGGTACGCTTATTATGACACCGTCAAGGACCTGGGCGTGATGGTGGAACTGCTGGAATTCGACAAGGACAAGGAAGCGCAACCGTAATTCGGTTTGCGGCGTAGGCACTATCAGATGCCGGAGCTCTTACACGCACCATATTGCCCTCGGAATTGATCCGAGGGTCCGCCCGGAAGGCGACAATCGCGTGCCTGGAACGAATGCCCCTCGGATCAAGGCCGAAGGCAGCGCTGCGACTGGCGGAAGATCGAAAATGAGCCCTCTTGAGGGTGATCTGGAGAAGACATGCCCTACCCCATCGCCTACCAGCTCTATTCCTCTCGCAACTTCCCGCCGCTTTTCGATCAGTTTCCCATTCTCAAGTACATGGGTTACGACGCGATCGAACCTTGGCTCCCTGCATATGAAGCCGACCCACATGCCTTTCGCCGCGCCCTCGACGACGCCGGTTTAAAGTGCTTCGGCTTTCACATGCCCCTGACTGGCCTCGTCAGCGAGCCGCAGCGCTTCATCGACATCGCCCAGACCCTCGGCGCCACCTAGTTGATCCCGCCCTATGTCACCCCCGATGAGCGCCAGCCGAACGCTGACTACTGGCGCGGCCTCGGTGAAAAGCTTGCCAGGGGCGCTGAAGCCGTCGCCCGCCACGGCCTTGCCGTCGCTTGGCACAATCACGACTTTGAATTCACCCCCCTGCCCGATGGCACCCGCCCAATCGACCACATCTTTGAAGCCGGCGGCGATGCGGTAAAATTCGAGATCGATTGCGGCTGGATTGTTCGGGCCGGCGCCGATCCTGCCGCCGAACTCCGTCGCTTCGCCAGCCGGATCGTCGCCATCCAGACCAAAGACACCGCGCCGCTCGGCACAAAGGAAGATGATGGCTGGGCCGCGACCGGTGATGGCATCATCGACTGGGCCACGCTTGCCCCGCTCTTCCGCGAAACCAAAGTCGAACACATCGTGACCGAACATGACAATCCCAGTGATTGGCAGCGCTTCGCCCGCCGCTCCATCGATCATCTCAAGGCATTGGGACTGTAACAATCCCGCCGACACTCAAGTTCTCACCGTTCAGCGCAGCATTCGGCCTTGGGGAATGGTGGCTGGTGCGGTGTTCAGTTGTTCGACGGCGAAGCCAGCTGCGGCTTTATATCTTGCCATGAACGCATTGCGTTCGGCCTCCGGCACGACATCGTTGATGTCCTCGAACTCCCCGCCACAGCGCTCGTCGATCAAATTGAGGAGGCCAAACGGGCCCGCCCCGCGATTGCGCAGCACCAGCTCTGAGATCGGCGCGCAGAATTTTGCGTCAAAGGCCCGCAGCGCCGCCGGCGTGACGCCATGCTCCAGCATCGCCGCCCCAAGATGGCGCGCATCCATGATCGCCTGGCTCGCCCCGTTCGAGCCGGTTGGATACATGGCATGGGCCGCGTCGCCCATCAGGATCACCGGGCCATCCTGCCAGGTGGGCACCGGGTCGCGATCAATCATCGGGTTTTCATAGGCCACGTCGGCGCGCGCCAAAAGGTCGGGCACATCGAGCCAGTCATAAGTCCATTTGGCAAAATGATGGGCGAAGTCTTCCACCTTGACCGGGCGGAACCAGCCATTGCTGTAGCGCTCGTCATCCTTGTCCACCACCACCTCGGCGATCCAGTTGATCATCGCCAGGCCCGTCTCGGGATCGGGATGGGAGATGGGATAGAGCACCACGCGCTGCTTGTGCGTCCCGAGGCCCACAAAGGACGCGCCCGTGCGGATCGGCTTGGCCATGGTCGTGCCGCGCCACATGATCGCCCCGCCCCAGTGGATGGGCGGTTGCTGGGGGTGCATGCGGGCCCGCACGGCCGAGTGAATGCCGTCCGCGGCAATCAGGATCGTGCCATTTTCCCGCAATTGCGTCCCATCGGCCCGTTCGATGAGCGCGGTAACGGTGCCGTCGCACTTGTGTTCATATCCCGTAACCTTGTGTCCCGTCCGGACCACGTCAGCGCCGGCTCGCTCTTTCAGAATATGATAGAGCATCATGTGGAAGCGCCCGCGATGCACCGCATATTGCGGCCAGTGATAGCCAGCCTCGAGCCCGCGGGGCTCGGAATAGACGTCATTGCCCTTGAGCCCCACCAGCGCCCATTCGCGCGCCGGCAGGCCGACACTGTCCAGCGCCTCCGGGCCGATGCCGAGGTCCTGCAACTCGCGCACCGCATTGGGCTGGATATTGATGCCAACGCCCAGCGGCGCCAGCTCGCGCACGGCCTCATAGACGGAAAATTTCACGCCGATCTGCTGCAGGGTCAGTGCTGTCACCAGCCCCCCAATGCCGCCCCCGGCTATAATGACATGTGGTTCAGACACATTTCCCCGCGTGATTCTCAAATTTTCAGGTCGCCGCTGCGCTTGGCCTATTCGACGCTATAGATGTCGATCTGCACGCCCTGGCGCGTCTTGGCCCCGGTGCCGACAAACACCATCCGATTGACATGGGCATAGGCCGCGTCCCCGCTTTCGAGCCGGATCGAGGAGCGCATGTAATAATCCTCCGGGGCCACATCGGCGCCGGCGAGGAGGCTCTTCATCACCCCCTCCGGCCCGTGCCGAAACCCCTGGTCGATAATCTCGATGAGCGCCCCGTCCTCGGCCAGCAGCATATATCGCGCGTCGAGCACCGCCACGCCGTCATGGCTCACGGTCAGCCAGTCCGCGCCTCCCGGCAGGATGACGCCATTAAGCCTCGGTCCGCTGACACGCCCCCCGGCAATCGGAATAATCCGCCGCTGCCCCAGCCGCCCCATGCCCAGCACACGCGGCGGCCCCGCCTCCACCTCCAGCGTACAGAATGGCCGCAACTTCGGAGCCTTCAGATCGAGCATAGCCAGTTCCCCTCACCCTGAATGGTTATTATTCATAACTATTCTGGATGCAAGTCTCCCGGGTACCAGAAGAGGCTGCTGCTCCCTCAGACGACAAGCAGCGGGGAGCCGCTGCGAACGCTGTTGTACAGATGGATGATATCCTGCGGCAACAGACGGACGCACCCGCTCGAGATCGCCTGACCGATCGTGCGCTCGTCAGAATTGCCATGAATGCGATAGAGAGTGTCCTGATTGCCCTTGTGGATATAGAGCGCCCTCGGACCCATCGGATTATCGGGGCCTGGCTCCATGCCATGTCGATAGATCTCGAGTTCGGGATGCCGTTTGATCATGTCGGAGGGCGGTGTCCAGGTCGGCCACGCGCGTTTGTAGGCGATGTGCGCCCTCCCCGACCAGGCAAAGCCCGCGGCGCCAATGCCGACGCCATAGCGCATGGCACGGCCATTATCTCCGACATGATAGAGAAAACGGTCGGTGGTATCGACCACCACGGTTCCCGGTCGTTCGCCGGTCGGATCCGCGACCTCCTGTCGCCAGAAGCGCTCCGGAACCAAAGCCATGTTGGATGCGCGTATGGGGAAGCGGTCATCGAGCACCGCGCCATACATGAGCGCGACATCTGGAGGTACGGATCTGCCGGAGCCTGCGGACGCCTGAGTTGACTTAGCCGGTCCAGCGGTCGTGGTGCAGCCGGCAATCGAAGTTGCAAGCATGGCTGCGGAGCCGGTCAGGAAGAACCGGCGCGTAACATGTGTCATATCTGTGCTCTTGTCGTTTCGTGTGGAATAAAGCCGTCATCGATCGGCCCATCGGTTAGCTCAGCGGTAGGAAAGTTCACCCAGTCCGACGGCAGCACTTTCAGCATCGGCGCGACGCGCGCGATGATCCTGCCGGTCATGTCGCCAGCGTTATAGGCCGCTGTCCTTCCGGTGCCTGGGGCTTCCGGTTTGGGCTCGTCCACCATGATCACCATGGCAAATCGAGGGGCATCCAATGGAAATGCCGAGGAGAAAAAGGTCGTAACCAGATCGTTGGAGTACCGGCCCGCCACAACCTTCTCCGCGGTCCCCGTCTTGCCGCCGAGCCGGAAGCCATCGGCGAGCGCATTGGCCCGACGCGCTGATCCCTCCAACGCATTGAGGCGAAGCAAGTAGCGCATCTGCAGGCTCGTCTTCGCACTCAGGACACGCTTCGACGGATCTGCGCTCTGGCCCCCGTCCTGCCTGAGCAGTGTGGGTTGCAACAGATAACCGCCGTTAACGAGGGCTGCGGTCGCTCTGAGCATCTGGATGGGCGTGACGCTCAGCCCGTGGCCAAAGGAAATAGTCGCTGCAGCGACCTCCGACAAAGGATTGGGAACGACGGGCGCGGTGACCTCCGGCAACTCGATTTTCGGTGCCGCGTCAAAACCCATTCGGGTGAGGGACGCCCTGAATTTGTCCTTGCCCATGGCTTGCGCGATGCGCACGGTGCCGATGTTGGAGGAATAGACGAGCACCTCGGGGACAGTGAGCATCCGATGCTTGCCGTAATAGTCCGAGATGGCGAACCGACCGAAACGAACCGGCGTGCGCGCATCGACGCTGTCGCCGAGTGTAATCGCCCCCGCGTCCAGCGCAGCCGCGATTGTCACCGGCTTGAAGATCGAGGCAGGCTCGAACTTGCCGGCGGTGATCCGATTGAATCGTCCCTTCTCCAGCATGGTCGCTGGCTGATTGGGATCGAAATCGGGAAGCGAGGCCATCGCAATCACTTCACCGGTATGAACGTCAACCAGAGCCCCGGCAGATGCAGTGGCAGAGTAACGGATCATGGCATCTTCAAGCTCTGCATGAAGAACGTTCTGGACACGCATGTCGATTGACAGGCGAACGGGCTCCATTGCCGTATCGCGTGCCAATCCGATAGAATGGAGCAGGTCGAGGTCGAACGCCTTGTCGATATAGGCTTCAATGCCGGCAATGCCGCCATTGTCGATGTTGACGCCTCCGAGAACATGCGCTGCCTGGCGGAAGCCAGGATAAAACCGTCTTGTTTCAACCAGGAAATCCAGGCCCGGAATTCCCTGGTGCATCATCGCCTTTTCCACCTGCGGTGTCAGTTCCCTGGCGATCCAGGCGAAGCCGCTCTGGCTGTCGAGGCGCTTCCGCAGCCAGCGTGTATCAAGGTGAGGCAGCACCCTGGTGATCGCCTGGGCGGCCTCCTCCACGTCGATGATGTTCCTGGGCTCGGCAAAGAGCGATGGGGCGCGAATGTCGAGGGCCATGGGTACGCCGTTCCGATCCAGGATCGTCGGGCGGGAAGCCAGCGTCGCGTTGAGGACGCGCCCGTCTACGCGTTGCGGCGCTTCCAGCGTCCCGAACCAGACAAGGCGGCCGACGACAACGCCGAAAGCCAGGATCATCACCCAGACCGCCATGCGGAGGCGAGCTTTGGTGACGTCGAGGTTTTCCTTGCGTTTGCCGGAAATGGTAATCGATATACCTGTTTCGTCACTGCTATGAACGGCAGCGGAATAGGCTTTTGTTAAACGCATTGACTACTCTGGCCCCGACCGTCGACAGCCCGCACAACGCGATGTGCGCTCATGCATGAAATAAAGTCAGCATGCTGATTATCAGCATGCTTGTCAAATTGCGCCGAGGAAGAACACGTGAACTTGAAAGCCCTGCCAGGGCACTTGGCCCGGCGTTTCCATCAGATTTCGAATGCGCTTTTTGATCAGGAAATGCGGGAGGCCGGATTGCCGCTGACCCCGATCCAGTATGCGGCGCTGGTCGCGATACGGGACAACCCGGAAATTGATCAGGTGACCCTGGCCGGTCTGATCGCCTATGATCGCACGACAATCAGCGGCGTCATCGACAGGCTTGCCGAAAAGGGTCTGATCGCCCGTGTCGCAAGCAGCATCGATAGAAGAGCGAAGCTCCTGACCCTGTTGGACGAGGGTTCCAGCGTGCTTGCGGTGGCCGATCCGGTGGTGCAGCGGTCACAGGAGCGCTTGGTGCAATGCCTGGCGCCGTCGGAGGTTGATCAGTTGAACGCACTTCTGGGGAAAGTTGTCGACTCGATGGGCAACGTCAGCAGAACCGGCCGCTAGCAGGGGAAACGAGGAAACGTTGTGGCCGACTGGCGCGGCAACCGAGTTATGGTCAGGGAAGTCGTTCAACCGCAGCGACCTCCCTCGCCGTCGACGCCCTGAGACCGGTCAAGGTCGGAGAGGCATGATGCTCCTGCCAACTGCACGAGCACTCTCAGCCAAGCGCCCATTGCGGCTGTGGAAACAACACCCAGGCCATAATCGAGAGCGTATAACACCATGGTTAGGTGACGCTGCTGTGTGGCAGACAGGGCGCTCCCCGGCCCCGATCGGTTGGGGCGATCAGGCAGCATTGGTGAGCTGGTATGACGATGAATGGCAGATCTAACTTCTTCGGCCTCAGCTTGCGCGATCTCGATATCCTGCGCCGCTTGCTGACGGTGCGAAGCGTTTCCGGCGTTGCCACCCAACTGGGACAAAGCCAGCCCTCGATCAGCGCCATCCTGCGGCGACTGCGCGATATTTTCGGCGACCCCCTCCTCGTTCGGTCCGGCCAGAAAATGGTCCTCACCGAGAAGGGAATGCTGGTTTCGGCCCAGGTCGAAGCGCTGATGAATGGTTTTGTCGAGCTGCTGGAGTCGGACGAAACCTTCGACCCCGCCACCTCAGAGCGCACCATTCGCATCGCCGCAGCGACCTCCTTCGAATTCTTCCTCGTGCCCCATCTCATCACCGAATTGAGCCGGATCGCACCGCGCTGCCGACTGGAGCTCTTCGTTCCAACCTTGCAGAGCGGTCTCGAAACCGAGCGCGAATCTGGGGGCCTAGACGCCATTGTTGGCAATTGGCCGGTTCCGCCGCCCCATCTCAAGCACATGCCCCTGGCGACCGCCGAGCTCGCCTGTCTTGTCTGCGCGTCCCATCCCTTCCCCGCCGGAACGCAATTGACGCTGGAAGACTATCTCCGGCTTGGCCACATCTCGCCCTCGTCTCCGCAGGATCTCTCCATCAGCCCGATCGACGGCATGCTGGCCCGGCTGGGCCATGAGCGGCGTGTCGTCATCTCCGTGCCCGATTACGCCATCATCCCCCAATTGCTCGCTGGCACACAGCATGCCTTCACGGTCGGTCGCCGCTATGCCGAGCACGTCAGCGAGGGTGGAAAACTCAAAATTCTTCTGATGCCTGAGGAGCTTGGGGTTATGGCCTTCTACCTCCTCTGGCACGAGCGATCGCAGTCCAGCCGCTACCATCGCTGGCTACGCGACACCATCCGACGCCTGGTCCGCGAGCGCGATGTCTTGGCAGTTCCCGTCGATAGGCCATAAGCAATCAGTTATGACTCCTATATTGGATGGGCAACTTTTCCTGTCTGGGTGCCCTGCCTAGTCTGAGCCCAACGTGCCTTTGCGAGTGGGCGCGGGATCAGCGTTATGACCAAATCAACACAGCAGGGAATTATGAAACGCATCGCTTGTTACGCGGCAGTGACCGCAGTGAGCCTTTTCCCGTGCCTGCCGGCTTTCGCGCAGGACTACTCGGGCCGCACTCTCGTCGTCGGCACCTGGGGCGGCGATATCGAACGCCTCCTCAAGGAACATGTTGCCGGCCCGCTCGAAGCCAAGACAGGCGCCAAGGTGGAATTTCTGCTCGGCGGCAGCGGTGATCGTCTCTCCAAGATGGTCGCTGAGCGCAATAACCCCACCATGGATGTGACCTTCCAGAACATCTATGAAGCGCCAAACGCGCTCAAGGAAGGGCTCGTCGTTGCGCCTGACGCCGCTCTCGTTCCCGCCGCGGCCGATGTCTGGGCCGGCATGAACGATGGCTGCTATGCCATGAGCCTCGTTGGCCTTGGCATTGCTTACAGCAAGGCAGTTTTCCCCGAGGCTCCCGAATGGGCAGACCTCTGGAACCCTGAGCTCAAGGGCAAGATGGCTTATGCCCCCTACCCGAGTTCGGAAGGCGACGGCATGCTCGCCGTGGCCGCACGTATTGCCGGTGTGGACGAGTCCAACCCTGATGCAGCCTTCGCAAAGCTAGCAGAACTCGGCGCCCCGATGCTGACCTACAACAGCCTCGATGAAGTTCTCACCCTGATGGATGCCGGCGAAATCGCCGCCGCGCCGATGATTTCGGGCTATGTGATTTCGAACCTCGAGAATTACGAAGGTATCGGTTTCGTGTTCCCGAAGGATCCGGGTCCCGTGCTCGTGCGCGACATGGTCTGCCAGGTTGCCAACAGCCCAGAGCCTGAACTGGCCCAGATGTTCATCGATCTGGCGCTCGGCGTTGATACCCAGACTGCATATGCACAGCAGGTGAACTTCGGCCCGACCAATTCCAAGGTCGTCCTGTCCGATGAAGAAGCGGCTCGCGTGATCAATACGCCCGAAGAAGTCGACAGCCTGCTCCAGCTCGACTGGGAATATGTCATCACCCAGCGTTCCGATTGGACCGACCGCTGGAACAAGCAGATCCTTGGTCAGTAATCGACCGTAATTAGGACAGTGCATTGAACCAGACACCGGACATCTCCCCGACCACCACGGCGCTTCTCGTCGCGCCTGCGGCCGTGCTGATGTTCGGTGTCTTTGTTCTGCCATTTCTGTTTCTGGTGGTGCTGAGCTTCTGGAGCCAGGTTCCCGGCTCGCTCAGCCTCGACACCTCATTCACCCTCGCCAATTACGTCCGAATCTTCACCGACAGCTATTATCTCGGCGGTCTGTGGACGACACTTTGGCTGAGCGGCTTCGTCACCCTCGTCTGCCTGCTTCTTGCCCTGCCACTTGCGCGCTGGATCGTGCTGCATGCCGGCCGAGCCAAGGGCCTTCTCATCGGCATTTCCATCCTGCCGCTGATCTGCGGCGCACTGCTGCCGACCTTGGGCCTCGTCAATCTCTTGAGCCCGCTCGGCTTCATCAATGGCGCGCTCAAATCCATGGGGCTTATCCAGTCGAGCCTGCCGCTGCTCGGAAATATCACCGGCGTCACCATCGGCCTCGTCCAGGCCTTCCTGCCGCTGATGGTCCTCCCGCTGATCAACACCATTGAACGCATTCCGCACGACTATGAGATGGCCGCCATGTCCCTTGGCGCTTCGCCACTCGTCGTCTGGCGGCGAGTGCTGCTGCCACTGATGCTTCCGGGCATCGTGGCCGGCAGCCTCCTCGTTTTCTGCGCTGCGCTGACCGCCTTCGTCACGCCGCAGATCCTGGGCCAGGGTAAGGTCGTCACCTTCGCCTCACTCGCCTACCAGCAGGCCGCCATGGTGCTCGACTGGCCTTTCGCCTCGGCACTCGGCATTGTCATGCTGATGTTCCTCGCCCTCGCCGGCGTTCTCGGCGCGCTGATCTCCCGCCGCCTTGCGAGGGCCTCATGACATCCCGCTTCAGCAAGGCCCTGTTGCTCGCTGGCGTCCTTGCCATCCTGCTCTTCCTGCTCGCCCCGATCATCGTGCTGATCTTTTCGGCCTTTGATGGCGGCAATATCTTCCGCTTCCCGCCGCGCTCCTATTCGCTGCGCTGGTTCGAGGAAGCCTTCAACCACAACGAATACAAGAGCAGTCTCTGGATCAGCACGATCCTCGGCGTCATCTCGACAGCCATTGCCGTGGGGCTTTCCAGCCTCGCCGCCTTTGGCCTTGTACGCGGCAAGCCGAGCTATCGCCTGGCGCTCGAAGTGCTGCTGCTCGCTCCGCTCACCCTGCCGCTCGTCGTCTGGGCGATCGCCCTGCTCTCGATCTATGCACAGCTGGGCATCAACGGCACCCTGCCCGGCTTGATCCTGGCGCATGTGACCATCACCATGCCCTTTGCCGCGCGCATCATGATCGCCACCTTCGACGAGATCGACCCGCGCCTCGAAGCGGCGGCCAAGAGCCTCGGCGCCTCTCCCTGGCATGTCGTGCGCCGTGTCACCCTGCCGCTAGCCATGCCGGGCCTCCTCTCCAGTACAGCCATTGCCTTCCTCGTCTCGTTCAACGACGTCGTGGTGACCACTCTCATCGCCGGAGCCGGCTGGATCACTTTCCCTGTCCGCACCTTCTCGCGGCTGCGCACCGAGGGCATTGACCCGACGACCATAGCCATTGCGGCGATGATCGTCGCCTTCACCGTTATCGTGATCGTGCTCGGCCAGCGCCTCTTCCAGCTTTCAAGGCGGTTCTGATGACCGGATCTCCCTATCTTCGCATCCGCTCGGTCAAGAAGAGCTACAAAGGCACTATGGCCCTGCATGGGATCGACCTCGACGTCGAACAGGGTGCCTTCGTCTCCCTGCTCGGCCCCAGCGGTTGCGGCAAGTCCACCCTGCTGCAGATCATGGCCGGCCTGCTCGAACCTGATAACGGCGCCATCGAGCTCGGCGGCGAAGACATCACGACGCTTCCCCCCTGGAAGCGCAATATTGGGCTCGTCTTCCAGAACTACGCTCTCTTTCCCCATCTCTCCATTCGCCAGAATGTCCGCTTCGGCCTCGACATGCTGGGCATGGACCGCGCCGAGGCGGAAAAGCGCGTAGATGAATCCCTTGCCATGGTCGGCCTTGATCCTGCCCTGAGCCGCAAGCCGGGCGAGCTGTCCGGGGGCCAGCAGCAGCGCGTGGCAATCGCCCGCGCCATTGCCATCCGCCCACGCCTGCTTCTGCTTGATGAGCCGCTGTCAAACCTCGATGCCGTGCTGCGCCACAAGGTGCGCCTTGAACTGCGCGAACTGCACGACCGCACCGGCATCACCACGATCATGGTCACCCACGATCAGGCCGAGGCTCTCGCCACCTCCGACAAGATCGCGGTGATGAATGCAGGTCGCGTGCTCCAGTATGAGGCGCCCGAGACTCTCTACCGTGCCCCGGCGACATCCTATATCGCCGGCTTTATCGGCAGCCCGCCGGCCAATCTTTTGCCGCTGACCGCCCGCACGGAAGACAGCTGGACCATGGCCAATGGCCAGATCTGGCGCCCCGCGATCGAACTCACCCCGCAGGCGTCCGGCCTGAAGCCAGGCAAGCCGTGCCTCATGGCGCTGCGCCCCGAAGCGCTTGCCATTGCCGCCACTGGCGAGGGCGGCCTGCCGGCCCGCGTCTCTGCCATCGAGTTCGTCGGCGGTGATCGCCTCGTCCACGTCGAGGCCGGCAGCACGCGCCTAACCGTGCGCACGACCACCGACCAGGCCATTGCCGGGCCAGAAATTCTGCTTTTCCCGCCGCAGCAGCCGCCACTCCTGTTCGATGCGAGCAGTGGTCTGCGGCTTGGGAACACTGCTACCTAATGATGGAGATTGTGATGACCGATCGTGGTCGCTGGGCGGGTCGCAACCCTGCCAAAGACGAGTTGCGCAATGCCATCTGGGATCAGTTGGTTGCGGACGGCGTGGCCATCGGCCCTGCCCGCAGCCATATCCCCAATTTCACCGGCGCCGACAATGCCGCCTGGCACATGACCCAGATTCCCGCCTGGAAGACGGCCAAGGCAGTCAAGGTCAACCCGGACTCCGCGCAATATTCCCTGCGCCTGCGCGCCCTCTATGAAGGCAAGACGCTCTATTGCCCGGTGCCCGAGCTGGTCCAGAGTGCACCCTATGTCCGCATCGATCCGGCCGTGCTGCAGGAAAAGGGCATCACCTTTGAACTCGCCGCCAGCCACCAGGGCTATATGCACCATGGCGAGCGCATCGAATTCACCGACATTCCCGAGCTCGATTTCTGCGTCTTCGGTTCCGTCGCGGTCACGCGCCAGGGCGCCCGCACCGGCAAGGGCGGCGGCTTTGCTGATCTCGAGGCCGGCGTGCTCAACGAGCTCGGCCGCATCCGTCCCGATACCCCGCTGGTCACCAGCGTCCACTCCACCCAGGTCGTGCCCGATGGCGATATCGTCATGATGCACTTCGACTGCTGGATGGACTATGTCGCCACCGAGAAAGAGTTGATCACCACAAATAGCCAGCACACCCGCCCCAAGGGCATCTCCTGGGAAAATGTGCAGCCCGATCAGTTCGAATCCATCCCCTTCCTGCGCGAATTGCAGGCCAATTCCGCCCAATAGCGCCGGTTTTCTGCCCGCGACCTGCGCATGCCACAAGCATCGGACCAATCGGCCCGATGCTTTTTCTATGGCGCGGCCCGGCTCAAAGAAGTGGTCAGCGCCGCGGCACCTCGGCGAAAAACGCAGCATAGGGGCCGGCGACGGTTCTCTCGAGCAAATCTTCCAGCGCCGCCAGCGGGTTGTCCGAAAAATCTACCCGAAGATCGATATCGGCATACGCCTGATCTCCCTGCACGCGCAACGCCGCCGAACTGATGCCGCGGCTGTCACCCCCGGCCGCCTCGCCGGCCTGCATGGCGGCCACCAGCGCCCGCGCAAATCCGCTACCCAGTGCCGACCGATAAGCCCCGATCATTGCCTCGAGAACCGCTGGCCCAACGAGCATATTGCCGGCCACACCGACGCCCGCATCGAGAACATGCCCGGCAAAGCCCGTGCACTCGTGCCCCGTCCAGCCCACGACACCGCCGGTCTTGTCGACCACAACGACCTGCCGGCGCTGCCGCCCATCATCACGCGCCAGCGCCCCCTCCAGCGCCCTGTCGGCCGACTGGTCGCCAAGCCTCTCAAGGGCATCGATCGCCAGATAGGGATTGGTCATGGCCTGCGTTGCTGCCGCCCCAAATCCCTGACGCGTATGGGGCACCAGCGCGCCCACGGCCGGACCGCCCGTTGCCGTAGCCACGCCGAATGCACCGGTCTCGGGGTCGCGGGCAACGATGGAAAAAGTCATGCGGTCATCCTCATGGAACTTCTATTTATCATCATAAATTGACAGTCGGCAAATTTATGATGATAAATTATCAAGCCCGTCTTCCACGGTCCGCACCGCAAGACAAGGGCGAGGGAACGCAAGGAGGAAACGATGATCCGTCACTGGAAAGGCATGGCGTCCGCGCTGCTCGCCGCAACTGCTCTCACCCTGGCCGCTCCGGCCATGGCCCAGACTCCCCCCAACATTCTCGTCGTCGGCCAGATCGCCGAGCCCGCCTCGCTCGACCCGCATGTGTCGACGGCATCAAACGACTTCCGCATCGCGGTTAACATTTACGACGGCCTTGTGCGCAATGCGCCGGGTACGCTCGAGATCGAACCGGCACTGGCTACCGACTGGACCATTTCCGAGGACGGCCTCGAATACACATTCAACCTGCGCGACGGCGTCACCTTCCACGATGGCACCCCGTTCAACGCCGAGGCGGTGAAGTTCAACTTCGACCGCATGCTGGACGAAAACCACGCCTTTGCCTCGACCGGCCCCTTCCCCCTCGCCTTCTTCTTTTCGGCAGTCGAGACAGTCGAGGTGGTCGATGATCTGACGGTGAAATTCACCCTCAACGAGCCGTTCGCGCCGTTCATGTCGAACCTCGCCTCGCCCACCGGCCTCATCGTCTCCCCCGCCGCCGTCGAAGCCTCCGGCGCTGACTATGGCCGCAATCCCGTGGGCACCGGCCCCTTCAAATTCGAGGAATGGCAGTCCAATACCCGCGTCGTCGCCTCGCGCAATGACGCCTATTGGGATGGTGCGCCGGCGCTTGAGGCCGTCATCTTCCGCCCCATCACCGACGCCAATACCCGCGTTGCCGAAATGCTCTCGGGCGGCATTGATGTGCTGCTCGAAACGCCGCCCGACAATGTCGCCCAGTTCCGGAACGACGCCAATTACCAGGTCGTTGAGGCCGTCGGCCCGCATGTCTGGTACGTCATGCTCAATGCCAAGGAAGGCCCGTTTGCCGATGTCCGCGTGCGCCAGGCGGTGAACTACGCGGTCAACAAGGAAAGCCTCGTCACCGACGTGCTCCAGGGCACCGCCGAAGTTTCCGCCGGCCCCATCCCGCCCGCCTTCAACTGGGCCTATAATGAGGATGTCGCGCCCTATCCCTATGACCCGGAAAAGGCCAAGGCGCTGCTTGCCGAAGCCGGGGCCGAAGGCGCTTCGCTCACCTTCCTCGTCACCGAGGGCGGCTCGGGCATGCTGGACCCGGTCCCCATGGGCACCGCCATTCAGGCCGATCTTGCCGCCGTCGGGCTCAATGTCGAGATCAAGACCTATGAGTGGAACACCTTCCTTTCGGAAGTGAACCCCGGCCTCGAAGGCAAGGGCGACATGGCAGAAATGGCCTGGATGACCTCCGACCCGGACACCCTGCCCTTCCTCACTTTGCGCACCGCTGCCTTCCCGGCTGAAGGGGGCTTTAATTCCTCCTACTACTCCAATCCGGAAGTGGACGCCCTGCTCGATCAGGCCCGTCTCGCTACCGATCCGGCCGAACGCGGCGAACTCTATAAGCAGGTCCAGGCCATCACCCACGAGGATGCCCCCTGGCTCTTCGTCGCCAACTGGAAGCAGAACGCCGTCGTCACCAGCGCCGTCGGCGATTTCGAACTCCAGCCCGACTTCAGCCTCGTCCTGCGGGATGTGACCAAGCAGTAGGGCACCCCCACCGCCGCACAAGGAGGACCCGACCATGACCGCCTATATCGGCAAGCGTCTGCTGGCCGCCATTCCCGTCATTTTGGGCCTCTCCATCATCGTCTTCTTGGTGATGAAGCTGATCCCAGGCGATCCGGCCCAGGCGCTGCTCGGCTCCTATGCCACGCCGGACAATGTCGCGCGCATCAATCGCGCCCTTGGCCTCGATCGCTCCTGGCCCGAGCAATATGTCATCTGGATCGGCAATCTCCTCCAGGGCGATTTCGGGCGCTCCTATATCCTCAATCGCCCCGTCCTCGATGAAGTGCTCGAACGCTTTTCGGCAACCCTTATCCTCGCCGGTGCCTCGCTCATCATCTGCTCGGTGCTCGGCATTCTGGCGGGCATCGTCTCGGCCGTGCGCCAGTTCGGCTGGACTGATCGCATCATCACCTTTTTCGTCCTCATCGGCATTTCCATGCCGGCCTTCTTCCTCGGCCTCGTATTCATTCTCTTCTTTGCCGTGCAATGGAAGCTGCTGCCGGCCTCTGGCATGTATGCGGTCTATGGCGGCGGCGATCTGCCCGATCTGCTCCGCCATCTGATCCTGCCCGCCTCCACCCTAGCCATTGTCGCCACCGGCGTGGTCGCCCGCCTCACCCGCGCCGCCATGCTCGAAGTCCTGCGCCAGGATTTCATCCGCACCGCGCGCGCCAAGGGCGTCTCCGAAAACAAGGTCATATATCGCCATGCCTTCCGGGCGGCCCTTGTCTCCATCATTCCGGTTCTGGGCATCCAGGCCGGCTTCGTTCTTGGCGGCGCCGTCTATATCGAAACCGTGTTCCAGTGGCCGGGCCTCGGACAGATGCTGGTCAAGGCCGTCTCCACCCGTGACCTGCTGCTGGTCCAGGGCGGCGTTCTCATTGCCGCCACCGTCTATGTGCTCGTCAATCTTCTGGCCGATGTTGCCCAGGCCATGATCGATCCGAGGCTCAAGGCATGACCGTGATCACCGTGATCACCGCGCCCACCGCCCCGCCGCCACCCCGCAAGCGCCGCAGCAATTGGCAATTGCTCATGGCCAATCGCCTCGCCGCGGCCGGCCTCTTCATCTTCGGATTTGTCGTCATCCTGGCCCTGCTAGCTCCCGTCCTGCCGATCCCCAATCCGGACGTCACCGACCAGCCCAATCGTCTGCTGCCCCCGCTCAGCGAAGGCCACCTCCTGGGCACCGATCATCTGGGCCGGGATATCCTTTCGCGCCTTCTCTGGGGTACGCAGGTTTCCCTGCTTGTCGGCATCAGCGCCACCGCGCTTGCCGCCCTCTTCGGCTCGCTCATCGGCCTCGTCGCCGGCTATACGCGCGGCGCCACCGACAGTATTCTGATGCGCTTTGTCGATATGCTGATGGCCTTCCCCTATATCCTCTTGGCGATTGCCATCGTTGCAGCCTTGGGCCCGGGCCTTCTCAACGCGCTCTACGCCATTGCTCTGGTCAATATCCCCTTCTTTGCCCGCAACATACGCGGCGTCACCGTCTCCATCCGCAATCGCGAATTCGTTGACGCCGCGCGCCTCTCGGGCAAGAGCCACGCTGCCATTCTCTTCACCGAAGTCCTGCCCAATGTCCTTCCGGTGATTGTCATCACCATGTCCACCACCGTCGGCTGGATGATCCTTGAGACAGCGGGCCTCTCCTTCCTCGGCCTTGGCGCCCAGCCGCCAACGTCCGATCTGGGGTCCATGCTCGGCCAAGCGCGCGCCCAGCTCTTCACCGCCCCCCATGCCTCGATCATTCCGGGCATCATGATCTTCGTCCTCGTCATGAGCATTAATCTGCTCGGCGACGGCATCCGGGACGTGCTTGATCCCCGCCTGCGCTCCGGCGCGCTGGACCGGCCCATGGCGGTCACGAAAATCGCGCGCGCGGCCACGCCGCCCGCAACGCTCGCCAATGCCCCTGCCCTCGTCGTCGATAACCTCTCGACCGGCTTTGACACCGGCGACACGATCACCCCCGCGGTGCGCGATATCAGCTTCCGGCTCGACAAGGGTGAATGCCTGGGCCTGATCGGGGAAAGCGGGTCGGGCAAGTCTGTCACCGCGCTCTCGCTCATGGGTCTGGTCGCCTCCCCACCTGGTGTCATCACCAATGGTGCGGTCTATATCGAGGGCAAGGATGTTCTCTCCCTCAAGGCGCAGGAGCTCATCGGCATGCGCGGCGCCCGTGTCACCTATGTCTTCCAGGACCCGCTGACCACGCTCCATCCCCTTTTCGTGGTCGGCGACCAGATCGCCGAATCCATCCTCGCCCACAAGCCCATCGGCAAGGCCGCCGCCCGGGCCCGCGCAGTCGAGCTCATGGAAACGGTCGGCATTCGCGACGCGGCGACCCGCGTCAACGCCTACCCCCATGAACTCTCCGGCGGCCAGCGCCAGCGCATCGGCATTGCCATGGCCCTTGCCAATGACCCCGACATCATCATTGCCGACGAGCCGACCACCGCGCTCGACGTCACCGTACAGGCCCGCATCCTCGAACTCCTGCAGGATCTGCGCCGCGAGCGTGGCCTTGCCCTCCTCCTCATCACCCATGATTTTGGCGTTGTCGCCCAGATCTGCGACCGGGTCGCGGTGATGAAAAATGGCGAGATCGTCGAACAGGGTGATGCCCAGGCTGTGCTGAAAAATCCCCAGCACAACTATACCAAGCGCCTCATTGCCTGCGTGCCCGAGCTTGGCGAAGGGCACGGCTTCCTCAACCGGGTCCGCCCGCTCTTTGCGGAGGCCCAATCATGACCGGCCCGGCCATTCAGATCCGAGATCTCGTCAAAACCTTTGGCGGCGGCACATCGCTGTTCGGTCGCAAGGCCAGTGAGGTCCAGGCCGTCAAAGGCATTTCCCTCGATCTCCAGCGCGGCGAAACCCTCGGCATTGTCGGGGAAAGCGGTTCAGGCAAATCGACCCTGGCGCGCATGCTCGTCGGGCTTGAGAAGCCAACCTCGGGCTCCATGCTGATCGATGGCAAGCCATGGGGCGATCTGGCCGCCGCTGGCTCGAAGGCCTTCGGGCGCACCATTCAATATGTCTTTCAGGACCCTGTGGCCTCGCTCAATCCCCGCAAGACCATCGGGGAAATCCTCGACGTGCCTCTGCGCCTCCTCTGTGGCTACGACGCCACGAAGCGCACCTTGCGCAAACGTCAGCTGATCGACGCCGTCCAGATGCCCGTCGACACGCTCGACCGTTACCCGCATGAATTCTCGGGCGGTCAGGCCCAGCGCATCGCCATAGCCCGCGCCCTGGCGGCCGAGGCATCCATCCTTGTCCTCGATGAACCGGTCAGCGCCCTCGACGTCTCCGTCCAGGCCCAGGTCCTGCTTCTCCTCCAGCAGCTGCGCGATGACCTTGGCCTCTCCTACCTTTTCATCAGCCACGACCTGGCTGTTGTCGAATCCGTATCCGATCGTGTTGCAGTCATGTATCTCGGTGAGGTGGTGGAAGTCGGTCCCGCGGCCCAGCTCTTCGCCGCCCCGCAGCATGATTATACGCGGTCGCTCATCGCCAGCGCCCCGCGCCTGACCGCATCGGATAACGCCGCATGAGCAAAGCCGAAGATACCGCTTCCTTCGCCATCAAGCCCCGGCGCAAGCGGACTGACGAGATCGTCGACGCGATCAAACGCATGATCGTCGAGCACGGCCTCGGCCCCGGTGACCGACTTCCGCAAGAACCCGATCTCATGGCCCAGTTCAGCGCCAGCAAAGGCACCGTCCGCGAAGCCCTGAAGGCGCTCGAGGTACAGGGGCTCATCTCTGTCCGCACCGGCCCCGGCGGCGGCGCCTTTATCGAGCGCATGTCCGAAGGCCGGGCAATGAGCCTCCTTTCGAACTTTCTCTTCGCCAAGAATCTCTCGATTGCCCATATCTACGAGATGCGCAAAGTGCTCGAGCCGCAGCTGGCCGCAAGCGCCACACCGAATATCGACGAGGCCGGCCTCAAGCGCCTTGAGGCAATCATCACCATTTATGATCACGAGCCCGCCGACCAGGCCGAGCGCTGGACACAGCGCATGGCCGAACTCGATTTCCACGGCGTGGTCGCCGAATACTCCGACAATCCGATCCTCGCCTTCACCTGTCGGTTCCTGCAGCGCCTCCTCAAGGACCTCACGGTCGCGCAGGACATCTATGTTCAGCCCGAACCAGTGTCGCGCGCCAGCGGAATCCGCCACCAGCGCGACCTCATTGCCGCCATGCGCCGCCGTGACGCGAGCGCCGCCGCCGATATTCTCGCCGAGCACATGCGCGAAGCCGAACAACACATGCTCGGCCTACAGGCCAGGCTGATGGACCGCTTCCTCACCGACGAGGCACCACCCAGCCCCCGAAAGCGCCGCGTCAGCTGACCAGATCCGCACACCTGGGCCCACGGGACTACCCAGTTGGTGGGACGCCACAGACATATAGATTGCCATGTTCCGGTGCCGGCCTGCCGCCAGTCTGTTGTCGGCCAGGGTGGCGTCGACCACGTCAGCCAGAACATCAGAGCCGGCTAGTGAGGACGACCCCCCGAAAACTGCGGGCTCTAGCCGCGTCTGTCGCCATCGATGATAGCCTGCACCTCCCGTTCGACGACATCGATGATCCGACCGATGGCATCCACTGCTCCATCGGGACTTTCTGCGACGATGGCGTCGGCAAGATCCCGATGGATCGGAAAGGACTCGAGACCAAAGGCATCAGCGGAAAAGGGCGAAGTCCCGCCGCGCTCAAGCGCATGGTCGAGATTGACCAGCAACTGGCCATACATCGGATTGCCTGAGGCGTCATAAATGGCCCCATGGAACGCATGATCCGCCTTGCGCCAGGGGCGACCGGCCTCGACGTCCTCGAGGAGCAATTCGCAAAGACGGGAAATTTCCGCGCGCTGGGTTCGCGTCGCCTTGATCGTCGCCTTTCGCACCACGTCGTTTTCGAGAGTCCGTCGAATTTCGAGGAGGCGCAGCAAAGCCTCGCCTTCGAGCCGGACCATGGTGGGCACGAGACCACGCGAGGTCTGCACCCGGGCCGTGAGATAGGTGCCATCGCCCCGGCGGCGACGAATGATGCCGAGCCCCTCCCAGCGATTGAGCGCCTCCCGGATCGTCGAACGACCAACACCGAGTGACGCCGCCAGCGACACTTCCGGCGGCAGGCGATCGCCGATTCCGAGACCGGAGCGCTCGACCATATCGGCAAGCGCGTCGAGGACAGCGGTGCCCCGCGTACGTGTCTCCAGCGGCTGGAGATAATCCAGGGGAGCCTGGCTCACGGCGTTATTCCTTCACATCGGCGCGGGCCCCTTTCACCACAGTTTGCGCCCTTTGTCAGCCCGGCCCCGCCAGTCCCCGACCGCGGCGCTCTAGAGCCCGAGCAGATCGGACAAGGCAGCGATCAACCTGTCCATCTGAGGACGCGAATTATACCCTTGGACGGAGAGTCTGGCGATGCAGTGGTCCTGCCATTTGAACACCGGCATCTCGATGCGGTAGCGCTCGAAAAGCTGCTTGTGAATTTCGGCCGTATCGCACTCGGGAATAGGCATGGCCACCATTTGTGGCGCCGAAAACTCCGGACTGCTGAGCGGCGCAAGACCCGTCAGTGCAGCGAGCTCGCGCGCTGTATCCTGAGCCAGAAGCCGGCAATGATCCGCAATTGATGTCCAGTCATTCTCCCTGCGAAACGCAATGGCCGACGGCACGGCGAGCCATGCGGAGGGGTCGCGCGTTCCCTGCATCTCGATCCCATCAATGAATGGAGAATTGCCAAATGCGCCGAGCGCGCCGGGTTCTTTGCTATCCGCGGTCCAACCATGGCTGATGACCAGCGGATCGAGCAGTCCCTGCGCTTCCGGCCGCGCATGGAGAAAGGCCGAACCCTTGGGCGACATCATCCATTTGTGGCAATTGCCCGCATAAAAATCGGCGCCGAGGGCATCGAGAGACAGCGGAATGTGACCTGGCGTATGCGCCCCATCGATGACCGACCATATGCCCCGCTTCCGTGCCTCGACTATCGACCGCTCAATCGGAAACACCAGCGCCGTCGGCGATGTGATGTGGCTGAGAAACAGCACCCGCGTCCGATCGGTCATGCCGGCGATGATCGCCTCGGTGAAGGCTTCCTCCGAGACGAACGGCATCGGCACCTTGACCACCACGATCTCCGCGCCGGTCTTCCGGCAAACATAGGCCCAGGTCTTTTCGAGCGCCGAATATTCGTGATCCGTGGTCAGGATCTGGTCGCCGGGCTGGAGCTGCAGCGATTGGGCCACGATGTTGAGACCGCTCGTGGCATTGATCACCGCCGCCAGATTCGCTGGAGCCGATCCAAGTTCGGCGGCGACGGCCTCCCGCGGCACCCGCATCATCTCGTTGAGCCGGCGCCCGAGGAATTCGACCGGCTCGCCCTCGAGCTCGAGCTGAAAGGCCTGATAGGTTTCAAAAACCGGCCGGGGACAGGCGCCGAATGACCCGTGGTTGAGAAATGTCACGTCCTCACGCAGGAGGAACTGACGGGCAAGATTTTCGGACACTTCAGCGGCCTTTCAGGGTCGGGTCAAGCGCATCGCGCAGGCCGTCGCCAAACAGCGAGGTTGCGAGAACGGTGATGGCAAGGGCGGCAGTCGGAAACACTGCCATATGCCAGTAGAAGAACATGAAATCGATGCCCTCATTGATCATCTGCCCCCATGTCGGGGTGGGCGGCGGCACGCCGACACCCAGAAAACTGAGACTGGCTTCCAGCATCATCGCCAGCGGTATGGCGAGGACGAAGCCAATGATGATCGGGCCGATCGAATTGGGAATGAGATGGCGACGGATGATATACCAGGGCGACGCGCCGAGCGCCTGCGCCGCGCGAACGAATTCCTTCTCGCGCGAGGCCTTGATCTGCGCGCGGACCAGCAGACAGACCTGCACCCAGCCGAAGAGCGCGGCGATGAAGACGATGGTAGCGAAGCCGCCCCGCGTCAGCGCACCGAGCAGAAGCGCCGCGAGCAGCGGGGGAACGACGGAAAAGACCTCGATGATCCGCATGACGACCCAGTCGGTCCGACCGCCGAAATAGCCCGCCAGCGCTCCCAGCGGGATGCCGACGAGGACGCTGAACAGCGCCGCGGTGAACCCGATCGTGAGCGACACGCGCGCGCCATAGACAATGCGGGAATAGAAATCGCGTCCGAGATTGTCCACGCCGAACCAGTGCTCTGCCGATGGAAACGCAAGCGCCTGGGTCAGAAAGCCCTGCGCCTCCGGATCAACCGGAGTGATCAGGGGCGCAAAGATCGCCATCAGGATCAGGATGCCGAGAACGCCGCCACCGGCAACGGCCGCCTTGTTGGACAGGAACCGGCGCCATGCGAACCAGAGCGGACTGCGCTGTCGAGCGGGAACGCCGGCTGAGGACGAAATGGTCATTCGCTGTCTCCCAGGCGGATGCGCGGATTGAGCAGCGCATAGGCGATGTCGGAAAGGAGATAGGCGAGGCAATACATGAAGGTAATCAACAGCATCAGCGCCATTTGCAAGGTGTAGTCGCGCACCTCGATGGAGGAGACGAAGTAGGCGCCGAGCCCCGGTACGCGGAACATGGCTTCGACAAAGATCGACCCCGTCGCTGTGCCGATGAACATGGGCAGGAAGACGGTCACGAGCGGGATCGCCGAATTGCGCATGACATGCTGGAAGACAATCCGGCGCTCACTGAGGCCCTTGGCGCGCAACACATTGACGAACGGCCGGTTGAGCGTGTCGAGAACGGCAGATCGCGTGTAGCGGGCGTAGGTGGCGAGAGGGATCGCCGCATAGCATGCAATCGGCAGGATCCAGCGATTGGGTTGCGGCCAGCCGCTGGCTGGAAGCCAGTTGAGCCACACCGCAAAGATCAGGATCAGCAACATGGAGGTTACGAAAACCGGAATGGTGAGCCCCAGCGTCGCCACAGTCGAAGCCAGATAGTCGATCCAGGTGTTGCGGTTGAGGGCGGCAGCCATGCCGAGCAGAATCCCCAATGGCGCGCCGATGAGGACACCGGTCCCACCCAGAACAAGGCTCGGGATCCAGGCCCGCGAGATCAGCTGGACCACAGTTTCGCCCGGGCTCTGGAACGGCACGCCGAAATCGAAATGCAGCACACCCCACATGTAGTTGAAATACTGGATATGGAGGGGCTGATCGAGACCCCATTGCGCCATCATTTTTTCGCGCACGGCGGCCGAAACCGGCATGTCATTGGCATCGAACGGCCCACCGGGAACCGAATGCATCATCAGGAAGATGATGACCGACACGACGATGAACGTGAAGGCGACCGAGAGAACGCGACGGATGATATGGGCAAACATCGCGATCTCCTCAGGTCGTCACGATCGCCTCGACCCGGTGTCCCGGGGCGATGGTGACAAGTTGCGGGGAAGCGTTCGGCGCGAACCCTGTCTGGATGACGGTGAAGCGCGGCGTCCCGGCCTGGATCTCATCTGCCGAGAGAAAGCTGCGAACGCGCCTCTCTCTTGGATTTGTCACAGGAATGGCATCGAGCAGGGCGCGGGTATAGGGGTGCTGCGGCTCAGCGAAAAGGCGCTCGGTCGAGGCTTCCTCGACCACCCGGCCGCGATACATCACGACGACGCTGTCCGTCAGCGACTTCACGGTTGAAAGGTCATGGCTGATGAACAGGATCGACAGCCCCATCTCGGTCTGCAATTGCTTGAGCAGCGTGATGATCTGCGCCTTGACGGTAACGTCGAGAGCCGAGGTCGGCTCGTCGGCCACCAGCACTGTCGGCTCGAGGATCAGCGCACGGGCAATGGCAACGCGCTGGCGTTGCCCACCCGAAAGCTCGTGGGGATAGCGACTGCCGAAATTGCGCGGCAGGCCGACGCGCTCCAGCCAGCCGAGGGCCTTTTCGGTCTGCTCGCGAGACGTCCCGAGGCGATGGATATGGAGCGGCTCCGCGATGATCTGGGCCAGGGTCATCATCGGGTCGAGCGCAGAATAGCTGTCCTGGAAGACAATCTGCATTCGCCGGCGAAACGGAATGAGGCCGGTCGCATCGAGATTGGAAATATCGGTGCCGTCGACCAGGATCTGCCCCCGGCTTGGCTCTGTCAGCCTCATCGCCATGAGCCCGGTGGTAGTCTTGCCGGAGCCCGACTCCCCAACCAGGGCGACGATCCGGTTGCGCGGGAGGACGACATTGACCGTCTGCACAGCCTGGTATTCGCCCTGCACCACACGAAATCCCCTACGCCGACGTGTGGAATAGGACTTGGCCAGATCGCGCAGCTCGAGTGCCGGGGCGACGGTGTCCGGCGCCCCTTTTGAGGGCTCAAAGCGGGAGTGAAGGCTCGCCAGGAGCGTCTTCGTATAATCGTGCTTCGGCGCCTCAAAGACCTCGGTGACCTCGCCCTCCTCCATAATCTCGCCGCCATACATGACGACCACCCGGTCCACTGTTTCGGCGATGACGCCGAGGTCATGCGTAATCATGATCAGGGCCATGCCGAACTCGGCCTGCACCTTTTTGATGAGCTGGAGGATTTGCGCCTGGATGGTCACATCGAGCGCGGTCGTGGGCTCGTCGGCGATCAACAGCTTGGGACGGCACGACAACGCCATGGCGATCATCGCGCGCTGCAGCATGCCGCCGGAAAGCTGGTGCGGATAATACGTCGCCACGTCTGCGGCATTCTTGATTTCGACGCGCAGCAGGAGCTGCTCGGCTTCCGCCAGCGCCTGCCGCTTGTCGAGTTTGCGATGCGCTCTGATGGTCTCGGCGATCTGATGGCCGATGGTGAACACCGGATCAAACGCGGTCATCGGGTCCTGAAAGATCATGGCAGCGGAGCGCCCCCGCAGGCGCGCCAGATCCTCCTTGTTCGCCTTGAGCACATCCACTCCATCGAGGCGCAACTTGGTCGCCGCCACTTCAGCGGTGGCCGGCAGGAGACGCAGCAGCGCAGAACAACTGACCGACTTGCCTGAGCCGGACTCCCCGACAATGCCGACGCTTTCGCCTTCGCTGACACTAAAACTGACATCGCGCACGGCATCGACCTGTCCGCCATATTGGCGAAAGCGCACGCGCAGGCCTTCGATTTCGACGAGAGGCATGGATGGACCCTTGGCAGAGGGGCGCCTCCCGACCGGAGCCGGGAAGCGCGCAATGCGAAAAGCGTCTACTGCTTGGTGATGTGGGTGAAGAAGTAGTGGCCGAGCCGGTCCAGCTGGGTGAAGCCCAGCGAGTTTGGCGCGACCCCATCACCGCCCATCTGGTCGGAAACAACGGCGATGGTCACCGGATGGACGAGCGGAACGATCAGCCCCTGGTCGATCATCAGCTGCTCGGCTTCGGCATAGAGGCCGTAGCGCGTATCCCAATCGCTTTCGGAGTCCGCCTTGGCTACAATCGCGTCATATTCTGGAACGAAATAGCCGTGGCGGCCACCGTTGAAGAAAATGCCATAAAAATTCGACGGATCGAGATAGTCGTATTCATATGGGGCGATGAAGATGTTGTTCTTCTTGCCGCGCAACCCATCCATCCACTCCGGACCCGGAAGCGCACGAATATTGAGCGAGATGCCAAGGGCTTCCTTGAACTCGGCCTGCAGATATTGCGCCATGGCCGGAACGATGGCGCCGTTGTAGCCACCCTCTTCGCGATACCAGATCTCGACTTCGGGGAAACCTTCCCCATTGGGGAAGCCGGCCTCTGCAAGGAACTGCTTTGCCTTTTCGGGATCGAACACCGCCTCGGCGGCGATATCCGGATTATATCCAGGATAGCCGGGCGGCAGAAGCGACCCTGCCGGAATGGCAATGTCCTTGAGAACGGTCGAGGTCAGCTCATCGCGATCGACGGCATAGTAGAACGCCCGGCGCACGTTGACGTCGTTGAACGGGGCAGCATCCAGATCATAGGAAATATAGGACGTCGCAAAAACAGCATTCTTGCGGATTCCATCGGGGTAACGCTGGGTAGCAACCGGAACTTGCCCGGTATTGAGGAAGGAATAGTCCGCATCACCAGCAAGGAACGCCGGCAACCCGACTTCCGGGGCATTGAGCGTCGGATCGAGTTCAAGTCGATCGATCATCGGAGACCATGGGCCCGTATAAGTATCGGACTTGGTCAGCACCACCGAATTGTTGGATTTCTCCCAGCTCTCGATCTCGAACGGACCGGATGAGACGATGGTAGAGACATCGAGCGACCAGTCATCGCCGAGCTCGTCGACCTTGTGCTTGGGCACCGGGTACCAGAGGCTGGTGACCGACGGCAGGTACGGTTTTGGCGCGACGGTGGTGACTTCGATGGTCAGATCGTCGACAGCCTTGAGGCCAAGCGTCGACACTTCGGCCGTGCCTTCGGTGACTTCCTTCCAACCCTTGATGCCGCCGGCAAAGTCCCAGTACCAGGCAAAGTCATAGCCCGAGGTGGCTGCACGCTGCAGCGCGAAGACAAAGTCTTCCGCAGTGAGCGGTTCCCCATCGGACCAGACGAGACCGGGACGCAGATTGAACGTCCAGGTGAGACCATCTTCAGACTGGCTCCAGCTTTCGGCCGCCATCGGCGTCAGCTCGAATTCCTTGTCGAAGGTCGCGATCGGGATCTGCAGCAGCTCCGAGCCGGTGCCGCGATCATAGACGGTCTTCATATAGTCCATGTAGGTGCCGGCGCTGTTCCCGCTCGGTGCCACCACGGTCGTCTGCGCCAGCACCGGCGCGGACAGCGCCGTTGTAGCCACCATGATGCCGGCCAGTCTCACAAGTGCATTCATAGAGCTCCCTCCTTGAGCAAGATGGACGTTCCCTCATGCGCCGTTCAGTGCGGGACCATGCCCGTTGAAACGGTCACTCTCTACTGGCACCAGGCTCCCTCGCCCGGCGCAGAGACGGATCCAACTTCCCCTCAAATCCGCCTAATGCCATATGTCTGACAAATGCATCGCGCCTTGGCAAGTATCATCGGTATAGCGCCAGGACACTCGAATAGAGCCTTAGGAACGCTAACTCACGTTACTGCGTTCTGAGCGCAAGGTTGCGAGCCCATTCGCACACCAAACGGCAAGCGTCCCTGCGGAGATAACCATGGCAGACGTGACAAAGTCACCGTCGACGAATAACGCCCTTCATCACCATACCCCCGGAAGCGGGCAGAACCCGCCGGATCCCAAACTCGGCAATGCCGGTGAACTGCAGCAGCAGGCTCCGGGCGATGCGGACGCGTCGGCCTATCTGACCGATAATTTCGGCCACCGCATATCGGATAACCAAAACAGCCTCAAAGCCGGCGAGCGCGGCCCGGCCCTGCTTGAAGATTTCGTGCTGCGCGAAAAGATTTTCCACTTCGACCACGAGCGCATTCCCGAACGGATCGTGCACGCCCGCGGCTCAGGCGCTCACGGCGTCTTCGAATGCACCAAGGCTATCCCGGAGCTGACCAAGGCGACGATCTTCCAGAAGGAAGGCAATAATTGTCCCGTCTTCGTCCGCTTTTCGACCGTTGCCGGCGGTGCCGGTTCGGTGGACACACCCCGTGACGTGCGCGGCTTTGCCACCAAATTTTACACCGAGGACGGCAACTGGGATCTTGTTGGCAACAACATCCCGGTGTTCTTTATCCAGGATGCGATGAAGTTTCCGGACCTCGTGCACAGCGTCAAGATGGAGGCCGATCGCGGTTATCCGCAAGCCGCATCTGCCCACGACACGTTCTGGGATTTTGTCGGCCTGATGCCCGAGACAATGCACATGATCATGTGGGCCATGTCGGATCGTGCCATCCCGCGCTCATTTCGCATGATCGAGGGCTTTGGAGTTCACACCTTCCACTTCGTCAATGCGAAGGGTGAAGGCAAGTTCGTGAAATTCCACTGGAAGCCCGTCCTGGGCATCGAGTCGACAACCTGGGACGAGGCGGTGAAAATTGCCGGCGCAGATCCCGATTTCCATCGCCGCGATCTCTTCGAAGCCATCGACAAGGGCGACTTCCCCCAGTGGGAACTGGGCGTGCAGGTGTTTGACGAGGCCTTCGCCGCCTCCCTGCCCTATGACGTGCTCGACGCCACCAAGCTCATCCCCGAGGAGCTTATCCCGGTCGAGATCATCGGTCGCATGACCCTCAACCGCAACGTCGACAATTTCTTTGCCGAAACCGAACAGGTGGCCTTCCTGCCGACCAACATCATTCCCGGCATTGATTTCTCGAACGATCCGCTGCTGCAGGGGCGCCTCTTCTCCTATCTCGACACCCAGAAGTCGCGGCTTGGGACGACCAATTTCCATCAGATCCCGATCAATGCGCCAAAATGCCCGTTCCATAATTTCCAGCGGGACGGGATGGTGCAGACGCTTGTTCCCACGGGTCGGGCAAACTACGAGCCGAACAGCCTGTTCGAAGCCGGTGAAGACACCGGTCCGCGTGCCAGCCTCGACACCGGCTTCACCTCCTTCCGTGAAAACGCCGAGCGGAACGACCCGACCGAAAAGGTCCGCGTGCGGGCGGAGCTGTTTGCCGATCACTTCAGCCAGGCCCGCCTCTTCTTCAAGAGCCAGACCGCCAGCGAACAGGCTCATATCGCAAGCGCCATTGTCTTCGAGCTGTCCAAGGTGACCCTCGAGCATGTCCGTCTGCGGGTCATCTCGCGGCTGCGCAACATCGACGAGGATCTCGCCCAACGGGTTGCCACCGGATTGGCAATGGATCTTCCCAAAAAAGCCAAGGCCGCCCGCGAGCCGATTGACCTTGATCCGTCCGACAAACTCTCCATCCAGAAGCAGGCCAAGAAGATCCTCAAAGGGCGCAAGATCGGCATTCTGTTCGCCGAGGGCTCGGACAAAGCCAGTATCGACAAGCTCAAGAGCGAGATCGAAGCGGCCGGTGGCACCGCATTCCTCGTGGCGCCCAAGGTCGGCGGCATCCCGGTCAAGGGTGGCACGCTCAAGGCCGACGGCCAGCTGGCGGGGTCACCTTCGGTGATCTTTGACGCTGTCGCCTCGATCCTCATGCCAGAAGCCGTCGAAAAGCTCCTCAAGGACGGCGCTGCCATTCAGTGGTTCATGGATGCCTTCGGCCATTGCAAGACCATCGCCCATTGCAACGGCACAAAGCCCCTCCTTGAGGCCGCCAACGTCGAGAAGGACGAAGGCGTCGTTCCGATCGAGGACTTCATGAAAGTCGGCGCCGTCAGGCATTGGGCCCGCGAACCCAAGGTTCGCGATCTCGCCTGATCCTATCTGACAAAGAGGCTGGCCGGACGGGGTGAGCACCCTGCCCGGCCCACCAAACGCTGCTAGATCAATTCCGTCGGTATAAAAGCGCCGCCCTGGATGATCGGAACCCCATCCAGCGCCAAATTGGCGTTTCGCAGGCACAGCCCCAGATGGGCCCGGCTGCGATTGCTGCCCTTGAAGCCCACATCGTCATTGCTGCCGATCTCAATCTGGATCGTGCCATAGGTGCTCTCGCTGTCCGCCCCGCCGCCGCCGGTGTTGGGCGTCTGCGTGATCATCTGTGTCCAGCGGGCGCGCCGGTCGACACCCCAGGCCATATGCCCAGCAACCATCGCTCTGTCGTCTCCGGCCGCTTCCAGCTCAGCCTGGATCAGCCGCGCATCCAGCCCACCCTCGATGGACACCATCCGCCCGTCCTCGAAGTCCATCACGACCGGGTGCTCGATAAAGCGCCCGATGTGAAAACACGCATCGCCGACATCGAGCACCAACCGGCCATTGGTCGAGTCTTCGCGCTGTGCCGACTGGACTGCTCCCAGCCCCCAGAAGTCGAGATGTCCCGGCGTATCCGCCACGCCATAATTGGCCAGCGCGCCGCGCCCGCTCTTGTCCATGACAAGATCCGTTCCCGCGGCAGAAGTGATCCGGATCTGTCGCGCGCTATCGAGCAATTTGGCACCGGCCAGAGCCCGCCGACGCACCTCCGGGTCGGCGCGCATGCGGTGCAGCACATGCGGCTCCTCCATGCAGCACAAAACCCGCGCGCCTCTATCTAGCGCTTCCGCGATTTCCTGGCGATAATGAAGCCGCTGTGAAGTCATGTAGACGATGAGGTCAGCGACGCCGCACAGGGCCGACAGCGCCTTTGGAGACGCCTCCTCGTTCCAGGCGAAAGTCGTGAGAAAGGCCTCTGCGCCGAGCGCCCGGGCCGCTGCCATGCAGGCCCCGCCGTAAGCGGGATCCCAGGCGGTGTCGGTAATACAGAGGCAGGTTTCACCCGGCTTGAGGGCACTTTCCCGTAGCTGGTGAGTAAAAAGACCGGCGAGATCCGAGCTGAAGCCGGGGCCGGAAAAAGAGACTGCATAAGCCATTGTCAGAAGGGACTTTCCGTCAAGCGTCGAAAGGCGAGAAATCGACGGCGTAGATCCCAACGGAAATCTGCCCGTCAGCGGTCACCGCGCCGCGATACATGCCCTCGGTATTGTGCGGCATGGCGATCGCGCCCCGAGCATCCACGGCAATGAGACCAGCGCCACATTTATCCGCGCTGAGTTCGGCAATGGCCGCAGCGGTTGCCGTGTCCAATGTTTCGCCGCAATAGCGGATCCGCGCCGCTATATCGTGCGCCGTGCCGCGGCGGATGAAATATTCGCCCAAACCGGTGCAGGACACGGCGACGACGCCATTGGCTGCATATGTACCCGCGCCGATGACGGGCGTGTCGCCGACCCGTCCCGCGCGCTTGTAGGTATAGCCGCCCGTTGAGGTGGCGGCCGCCAGATTGCCGAGATCATCACAGGCGACCGCGCCCACTGTTCCGTGTTTTTCGGCCTCGCTGCGCTCGCGATTGAGTAGCCCCCGTCGTTCCTCGTCGGCACGCTTCCAGTGCTCGCGGCGGAGGTCGGTGGTAAAATAGGCTTGGTCGACGATGTCGAGCCCCTGCTCCCGCGCAAACGCATCGGCCCCGGCTCCAGCCAGCAATACGCAATCGCTGGCCTCCATCACCCGTCGCGCCGCCCGGATGGGATTGCGGATAGTGCGGGCCGATGCAATGGCCCCGGCATTCCTGTACCGCCCATCCATGATCGCTGCATCGAGCTCATGGTCCCCCGCCGCGTTGAGCACCGCACCGTGTCCGGCATTAAAGCTGGGATGGTTTTCAAGCGCGATAACAGCGGCTTCCACGGCATCCAGCGCCAGCCCGCCGGAGGAGAGGATTTTCCATCCCGCCTTGAGCGCATCAGCCAGCCCCTGTCGGGCAGCCTGATAGCTCTCCGGGGTAAAACTGGCGCGCGGGATCGTGCCTGCGCCCCCATGAATGACCAGACTTGCCATTTTGCCTCCCTCGCTCAAACGCGCGCAGATCGGCCTTGCAAAGCACCGAAAACTGCGATCAATTTTGTTCTAACGTTCTAGAACAAAGCCTCTCAAGGGAGCCAGATTGGCCAAATATGTCAAGTAGGGTGCGAGCAGGCTTTGGGGCGCAAAACGAAGACAGGCCGAGCGTCGTCGCCATGCTGGCGGCTGGCCTCGATCGCGCCTTGCCCGTCCCGCTCGGCATCCAGCTTTCCGGCCTCATCCAGTATGGCATTGCATTTGGCGATCTCACGGCCGGGACGCGCCTCCCGCCAGTGCGTGACCTGGCCGAGCGAGCCGGCATCGCCCCGATGACCGTGGTTGGCGTCTATAATGAGCTCAAGCGCCAGCGCCTTATCGAGACGCGTGGCAGCGCCGGAACCTTCGTCGCCGAAACGGATCAACTGCCGGCCAAAGCTGACTTCGACAGGCTGCAGCCCGCAATCGACACATTGCTCGATCTGGGCCTGGAGGCCGGTCTCGGCCCCACCGAACTGGCGACCCTCCTCAATGCCCGCGCAAATCACCGGCGGCAGCCGACAGCAAAGGGCCTCAGGATTGTTCTCGTGGGCCATTTCGCGCAGGCGACCGCTGCCTATGCCGATCACATCCGCCCGCACCTGCCGCCAAATGACCTCCTGAGCTGGACCACCATCGCTGATCTCGCCGAGAGCGAGAGCCCGCCGGACGCTCATATCGTCCTCACGCTGCAAAATCGCCGGATCGAGGTTGAAGACATCTTCGGCGCCCAAATACCGGTGCTCGGGATCAACTTCGTCCCGTCCGAGGAGACTGCGGTCCGGTTGGCCGGCCTCGCCGCAGATGTGCATGTCGGTATCGTCTCGGTTTTTCCCGAGTTCATGGCGCTGATGAAACCCGGCGTCGTCCGCTTTGCTCCCCAGATTGCCGGGATCGAAGTGATAATGGCCGATGATCCAGGCCTTGATGGCGTCCTCTCTCGTGCGGATGTCATCGTCTATGCGACCGGCCTCGACCGGCTGGCGGAAAAGATCCGCCCCGATCAGCAGGCATTCGAATATCGCTACGCACCGGATGTCACCTTCATCAAGCAGCATGTCCTGCCGCGGCTCGATGCCCTGCGCCAGGTCGAAATTACCAAGGAAAATCAATGAAGATCGCCGAGATGAGCTGGTTTCAGGTCGAGGATTATCTGAAGTCCGATGATCGGGCGATCATCCCGCTCGGCTCGACCGAGCAGCATGCCTACCTCAGCAATGCGGTGGATACGATCCTCTCCGAGCGGATCGCCGTTGAAGCTGCAGCGCCCCTCAATGTCCCGGTCTTCCCGCCGCTCGCCTTCGGCATTACCCCATATTTCGCCAATTATCCCGGCACGATCTCGCTGCGGATGGAGACTTATTCCCGCATCATCACCGACATTCTGGATAGCCTCCACAACACAGGGTTCCGGCGGTTCCTTTTCGTCAATGGACATGGGGGCAACAATCCGGGCCAGACCGCGGCGCTGGAATGGCTCAACAGTCATTCCGATAGCCGGGTGCGCTGGCACAATTGGTGGAACGCCCCAAAGACCTTTTCCAAGGTCCAGGAGATCGACCCAGTCGCTTCCCACGCGTCGTGGATGGAGAACTTTCCCTGGACGCGGCTGCCCAATGTCGGAATGCCGAGCCATCAGAAGCCGATGGCCGATCTCGACAAGCTCAAAACCATTGGTGCGGCGGGTGTGAAGGAGATGCTTGGCGATGGCAATTTCGGCGGTTTCTACCAGCGTCCGGACGACGAGATGCAGGCCATCTGGCATGTCGCCATCACGGAAACCCGGGCGCTGATCGAGGACGGCTGGGCTTAGCAGTTTGTCGCAGAATCCACGCAGTTCAACCGCATAATCACTTTAGAGAACATCTCTATGCATCTGAATTTCAATAACAAAACAGTAATTGTCACCGGCGCTGCGCAGGGTATTGGCCGCGCCATCGTATCGGCGATGAGCGCGGCTGGTGCGCGTGTGATCGCGCTCGACATGGACGCCGATGGCCTCAAACTGGCCGAAGCGGCGGGCGCTGAACTGATCCTGACGCTCGACCTTTCCGAGCGGCAGAGCGTGCTCGACGCCGTGGAGACTATAGCGCAGCGCCTGGGGGGCGTGGATATCCTCGTCACCGCCGCGGGTGGCGTGCGTGGACAGACGGCCGAAAGCCTTGAAAACGTGTCGGAAGCCGCCTGGCACCAATTGTTCGCCGCCAATGTGGATGGGGCATTCTATTGTGCCCAGGCGGTGGCGCCGCTGATGAAGGCAAATGGCAGCGGGCGGATCGTCACCATCGCCTCAGGGGCAGGCCTGCGGCCCAGCCTGACCGGCATTCAGGCCTATAGCGCCGCCAAGCATGCTTTGGTCGGGCTGACCAAACAGTTGGCGCTGGAACTTGGACCGCATGGCATCACGGTCAACAGCGTCGCGCCGGGCTTTGTGCTGTCCAATCCGGCGACCCAGCGCCAGTGGCAAAGCTACGGCGAAGAAGGCCAGAAGCGGCTGGTCGACGGCATCCATATGCGCCGGCTTGGCACGCCGGAAGACATTGCAAATGCGGTGCTTTTCCTCGCCTCGGAACAGGCAGGCTGGATTTCGGGGCAGATCCTCAGTGTCGACGGTGGCCGCGCCTAGCGGTTGAGCAGGACGCGGTTGAGAACGTCGATCTGCATCCCATCGAAGGCCGGCGTGACATGCGCCGGCGTTTCCGCATCGGTGCGATCATAATCGAGATCGATGTGCATATTGGTGAGGATCGCCATCCGCGGCTCGAAACGCTCAACCAGATCGAGGGTTTCCGGCAGGCTCATATGGCTGGGGTGCGGGGTCGGACGCAGGGCGTCGACGATCCAGAAATCGAGGTCACGCACCGCCTCGGCCGAAACCTCCGGAAGCGTCGAGAGGTCGCAGCTATAGGCGAGGCCCTTAACCCGATAACCCAAAGAGTCGATGTCGCCGTGGACCTGGGTGAAGCTCGAAACCTCGATGGTGCCGCCGGGTCCTTCGACTGCAATGGTGTCGCCAGCCGAAATCTCATGCGCATTGAGGATGGGGGGATAGCTGCTGCCCGGCGGGGTAGTGAAGCAATAGCTGAATGCATTCCGTAGCTTAGCGCCACATTCTGCAGTGAAATAGACTTCGACCCGACGACGATTGTGCAGCGCCAGAACGCGCAGATCGTCGATCCCGTGGGAATGGTCGGCATGCTCATGGGTGTAGAGGACCGCATCGACACGGTCGACATTGGCACCGAGCAGCTGCTCGCGCAGATCGGCGCCAGTGTCGATAAGTATCCGTGTAGGCTCATCAATTCCGTTCCGCCAGCCTTCGATGAGGAGAGCGCAGCGGCGGCGGCGGTTGCGGGGTTCGTGCGGGTTGCACGCGCCCCAGACATTGCCGATACGCGGCACGCCACCGGACGAACCGCAGCCCAGAATGGTGGCGACGATCCGGTCCGGCTCAACCATGGTCAAACTGCAGCCTTGGAGAACAGCCGGTAGAAATTCTCGGTGCTTTCCCTGCCCACCTGTTCGAGGCTAACCCCGCGAATTTCCGCGACTTTTTCCGCCGTGTGGCGGACATAGGACGGTTCATTGGGCTGGCCGCGATGCGGGATCGGAGCGAGGTAGGGAGAGTCGGTCTCGACGAGGTAGCGATCCGCCGGGACGATCTGCGCAACCTCTTGGATTTCCTTGGCATTCCGGAAGGTAATGATGCCGGAAAAGGAGATGTAGCCGCCCAGGGCCAGAGACCGCTCGGCCAGCTCGCGTCCGGCGGTAAAGCAATGGAGCACAAAGGGAAATGCGCCCTGCCCGGTTTCCTCTTCGAGGATACGCGCCATGTCATCGTCGGCCTGGCGGCTATGGATGACCAGCGGCAGACCGGTGATCCGGGCCGCTGCGATATGGCGGCGAAGCCCGGTTTCCTGGGCCTCGCGCGGTGCGTTGTCGTAGAAATAGTCCAGCCCAGCCTCGCCGATGGCGACGCAGCGCGGATGCGCACTCAGCCGAACCAAGTCATTGGTTTCGATGCGCAATTCCTGGTCGGCATTATGCGGATGGGTGCCGACCGAGCACCAGACATTCGGGTATTTCTCAGCCAGCGCGGCATAGGTCGCAAAATTTTCGACACGGGTCGAAATAGTGACCATGCCGGTGACCCCGGCTGCCTGGGCGCGGGCAAAAACCCCCTCCAGATCGGCGGAGAGGGACTCGAAATCGAGGTGGCAGTGACTATCGATCAGCATTTATTCGGCCGGCTTTTCCAGCCGCGCGAAGACGCCTTGCGGTGCCGGCAGGTCGGAGTTGGTTAGCAGACTGTTAGCATTGAGAGCGTCAGACAGCGTCCTCTGGTTGTCAGGGACAGCCAATTGGTCAAGCAGCCGCGCAGCCGATGCGGGAACGAAGGCCTGCATCGGAATGGAGAGGCGACGAACCGTGTCGGCGGTCACGTAGAGGACCGTGGCCATGCGAACCGGATCGGTCTTCTTGAGCGCCCACGGCTCCTGCGCGGCAAAATAGTTGTTGGCCGAGCTCAGCGCGGAAATGATGGCGCCGGTGGCTTCGTGGACCAGCTGCTGGTCCATCGCCTTCTGTGCCGTCTCGAGTGCCGCGGTGACTTCGGCGATCATGGCGTTGTCGGCCTCGGTCAGCGCGCCCATAGCCGGCACCTTGGCGTCACAGTTCTTGTTGATCATCGACAGCGAACGCTGGGCCAGATTGCCAAGATTATTGGCAAGGTCGGCGTTGACGCGATTGACCAGCTTTTCGTTGGCATAGTCGCCATCATTGCCGAAGGAGACTTCGCGCAGGAAGAAGTAGCGGACGGCGTCCTGACCAAAGGTGTCCACCAGGTGGAACGGGTCGATGACATTGCCGAGCGACTTGCTCATCTTCTGGCCGTCGACGGTGAGGAAACCGTGGGCGAAGACGCGGTGCTGCACCTCAAGACCGGCGCTCATCAGGAATGCGGGCCAATAGACGGTGTGGAAACGGATGATGTCCTTGCCGATGACATGCAGGTCGGCCGGCCAGAATTTCTTGAACAGCTCGCTCTGCTCGTTCGGGTAGCCAAGACCGGTGATGTAGTTGGTCAGGGCGTCGACCCAGACATACATCACATGGCCTTCAGCGCCCGGGACGGGAATGCCCCAGTCGAAGGTGGTACGGGAAATGGAGAGGTCCTGCAGACCACTCTTGACGAAGGAAATGATCTCGTTGCGGCGCTCCTTGGGCGCAATGAAATCGGGATTGGCTTCGTAGAGAGCGAGCAGCTTTTCCTGATAGGCGGAAAGGCGGAAGAAATAGGTCGGCTCTTCGACCCATTCGACTTCGGCGCCGGAGGGAGCAAATTTCTTTCCGTCCTTCTCCGTCAGCTCGTCCTCGTCGAAATAGGCCTCGTCGCGCACCGAATACCAGCCGGCATAGGTGGACTGGAAAATGTCGCCATCCGAATTTTCGGCCATCTTCTTCCAGATGGCCTGCGACGCCTCGTGGTGGCGCTGTTCGGTGGTGCGGATGAAATCGTCGTTGGAAAGGTTCAGCGCAGCCGCGAGCTTCTGGAACTCGGCCGCGTTGCGATCCGCCAGCTCCTTGACCGGAATGCCTTCCTTGGCCGCCGTCTGCACCATCTTGATGCCGTGCTCGTCGGTGCCGGTGAGGAAATAGACCTCACGGCCTTCGAGACGCTTCCAGCGGGCGATGGCGTCGGTGGCGATCATCTCATAGGCGTGCCCGATGTGCGGGGCGCCATTGGGATAGGAAATCGCGGTCGTGACGTAAAAGGGCTTGGCGGTCATTCTTGCTCGATGGGGATTGCAGTCGTTGCACGGTGCTTCCGAATGGCGTCAAACAGCACGACAAGCGTCTGTTTCATGTCGAGATTGACGCTATCGGCTTCCAAAAGAAGCGCGTGTGCCTTGTCCCATAGCTCTGTGGCGGAGGCAAGACGCATACGGCTCTGACGATCAAAGGCCGCATTGCGCGCCTCGTCGGCCAGCCAGTCGGATAGGATTTCGCGGCCGAAGGACATGTCGGGCCCATGGGGGTCGGCGCCAAGCGCTTCAGCCAGCTGCAAGGTGGCGCCTGTCGGCATGTTTTCCGGGGCCTGCAGCCAGGAGATCAGCGCACCGACCGGCGAGGTTTCGCCCAGCGCCAGCGTCTCGAAGGCGCGGCGCGGTCGGCCACCGGCCAGCTGCACGGCGCGGTCCAGCGTTTCGGCGTCGATATCGGGCAGGTTTTCGCGCACCACCTGCTCGACCAGCCCATCAGCGAGGGGGCGCAGGGCGATGTTGTGGCAGCGCGACTTGATCGTTGGCAGCAATTGCCCCGGGCGATGGGAAACGAGCAGGAAGGTGGTGTCGGCCGGCGGCTCTTCCAAAGTCTTCAGAAGCGCATTGGCGGCCGAGGGATTGCAGTCGTCGATGCTGTCGAGGATGGCGATGCGATGGCCGGAGCGGCCGCGCGTATGGTGGAGCGCATCGCGCAGTTCGCGCACGTCTTCGACGCGAATGGCGGTGTAATAGCCCTTGGCGTCCTTGAGACGGCGGCGCAGCACAAAGAGGTTCGGATAGGACAGTGCCGCAACCTGCTCGCGCACGCGCTCCGGGGCTTCGTCGCCGGTGGCGGTGAGAATGGCGAAGGCCATCTCGAAGGCAAAGGTCGCCTTGCCCACTCCCTGCGGACCATGGAGCATGATCGCGCCGGGCAGACGGCGGTGATGCAGCTGCTCAAGAATGGCCGAACGGGCGATGTCATGGCCAATGGCCGCCTGGCGCGCTTCGGGAAGCGGCAGGCCCTCCAGCGCGGATGGATCACTCATGCGCCGGCTCCCGCCCCGAGCTCAGGGAAACGCTCCGAGACCACCCGCCAGATATCCTCGGCAAGGTGTTCCTCGGGCTGTTCGGCCGAGAGGACCACGCAGCGATCGGGATTATTGCGGGCGATATTGAGGAAGCCATCGCGAAGGCGGCGATGCCAGTCGAGCTCTTCCTTTTCAAACCGGTCGCCAGTGAGCGCCAGCCCGTCCTCGACGGCGCGCATCTCGACCCGCTTGAAGGCGGTTTCGGGGTCCATGTCGAGTACGATGGTGAGATCGGGGACATGGCCGTCAAGCGCCAGATCTTCGAGCGCATCGATGAGCTTTTCATCAACGCCACCGGTCAGCCCCTGATAGGCGCGGGTGGAATCGCAGAAACGGTCGGAGATGACCCAGGTGCCGCGCGCCAGATTGGGCGCGATGAGCTGGGTGACGTGATCATGCCGGGCCGAGGCGAACAGCACCGCCTCGGCGCCGGGGCCCCAGCTTTCCGAACGACCCTGCAGAATATAGGAGCGGATGGCCTCGGCCTTGGGCGTACCACCGGGTTCGCGCGTGCGCACGGCGCTGACATCACGCGCGGCCAAGCGTTCGAGCAGGCGCTTGACCTGAGTGGACTTGCCTACGCCCTCACCGCCTTCGAAGGTGATGAAGCGGGCCGTGCTGTGGTTCGGCGCGTCGAGCATATGCCGCCTGATTGGTTGGTTTGGTTTCTTTTAGGGCAAGCGACCGCGGGGGGGAAGGGTTTGGGCGCGAGGGTGTGGGAGCGTGCCCCGAGAGTTTGCCACTGGGGCGAGTTCGATCGGGGCTCCCGGCCCGCCATTCGAGCGTAGCTCGAATGGCCTCTGAACCTAAATTCGCTCCACTGGAGCGAATTTGCCTGCGGCATGGTTCAGAGCCAACCCAATGCCAGTTGCTTGAGAGCATCGGTGGCGCGGCGGACGAGATCGCCCTGCCCGACTGTCTCGGCGGCGTAGAGCGGCGCTGTCTGTACCAGCTGGTCGTTGCAGAACACCTGCAATTCGGCGATCTGCGCGCCCTGCTGGATCGGCGGCATCAGCGGGCTGACGAAATTGACCGTGGCAGAAAGGCACTGGCGCGAGCCGCGCGGCAGATAAAGCGCAACCTCGCCGTTACCGATAAGGCCCACATTGCCCTTCTCGCCGCCATAGACATCGGCATAGGCCACGACCTTGCCTTCCGGATAGGCCGAGAAACGTTCGAAGGCGCGCATACCCCAGGTGAGGAGCTTTCGCCCCTCTTCGGCCCGTTCGCGCATCGAGCCGAGGCCGTGCACGACCGCCACGAGGCGACGATCGCCCTGGGCCGTCGACAGCACAACGCCGTAGCCGGCGGCTTGGGTGTGGCCCGTCTTGAGGCCATCGACGCCGATACCGACATCGATCAGCGAATTGCGATTGGCCTGCTTGATGCCGTTCCACTCCATCTCCGGCTCGGAGAAATAGTGGTAATATTCGGGGAATTCACGAATGAGGTAGCGGCCGAGATCGGCGAGGTCTCGCGCGGTCGAAAATTCATCCGGGTCCGGCAGGCCGGTGGAATTGGTGAAGTTGGAATCGTTAAGCCCGATCTGGCGAGCCAGCTCGTTCATCATCGCCGCAAAGCTGGCTTCGCTGCCGGCAATGCCTTCGGCCAGCACGATGGCGGCGTCATTGCCCGACTGGATGATGACGGAACGAATGAGGTCTTCAACGCGGATCTGGGAATTGAGCTCGGCGAACATGGTCGAGCCGCCCGAAGACGCGCCACCAGTCCGCCAGGCGTTTTCGGAGACAAAGAACAGATCGTCCTTGCTCAAGCGGCCGGCGCGCAGCTCGTTGAACACAACGGCCAGCGTCATCAGCTTGGTCATGCTGGCCGGCTCGAGCCTTGCAGCCGCATCCTTCTGAAAGATGACGGTGCCAGACTCGTAATCCGTCAGCACGGCGAATTTCGCCTTGGTCTCGAACTGCGCCTGGGCGAAGGCCGACGAAACGCTGAAGGCGGCAACAGCGATGGCGAGGAGCAGTCTCACGGGCAATCCCTTGCTTTCCCGACCAAAGGGCCGAATTCGGAACAGTCGCGAACAGCTCCGACTAATAAAGAATTATATCGCCAAGGCCAAGTTCACGCGCCAGATCGAGAGCGTCCTGACGCTCAACGCCGGGCTTGAGATGGGTCAGCGTCAGGCGGGTCGCCGGCTTGCCGCCGACGGTGACCGGATCTTCGGCCACGGCGCCCAGCACGGCGAAACGCTCGGCCAGCGCAATCGCATTGTCCTGATTGCCGTAGATGCCGAGCCCCAGCTTGAAGGCGCGGGTGTCTGCATCGACACTGGCCGCCCAGGCCTGGAGGTCCGGCGCCTGGCTGGCCATGGCGTTGACCGCGGCATGGGCCGTGCCGATGCCGGCGTCAGCCTGTTCGGCGTCAGCATAGGAGAACAGCCCACCGATGAAATTGGTGGTCATGCCGACAAGGCTGCGATTGCTCTCGGCCGTAGCGACCTGAACATTGCCGCGGCTGCCGCCGAAATCGGAGGGGCCATTATAGCTGGCCACCAGCATGCGGGTATCATCGCCCTCGAGCGGGGCTTCGCCGACATATTCGACCTGCACGCTGGCCGAGCCATTGTTTACATAGCCAAGCATGGACGCCGCCTGATGCGACAGATCGATGATGCGGCCGGCCACATAGGGCCCACGATCGTTGACGCGCACGACGAGCGAGCGGCCATTGTCCTTGTTGGTCACGCGGACATAGGACGGTAGCGGCAGGGTCGGATGCGCGGCGGTGATGGCATTGGCCGAAAAGATTTCGCCATTGGCCGTGCGGCGACCGTGGAAGTCCGAGCCATACCAGGACGCCGTACCGGCCGCGACATAATTGGGATCATGCTGCGGGACATAGGTCTTGCCGCGCACGGTATAAGGCTTGCCGACCTGATAGCGCCCGCCGCCACGAGGCGGATGGGGATTCGAGGTCACGCGCGGCGAAACAGCGACGCCATATTCCTTGGAGGTGAAGGCGCCGCGCTTGACCGTGGCACCAAGACCCCCGGCACCACCCATGCAGGCGGCGATCATCGGGGTGATAAGGGCGGCAAGTGTTATTGTGCGGACGGCTTTGCGCCAAGTTGTCGTCACGGTACTCTATACTCAACTCGCTTGGGACTATCGGCGCCGCATCATAATCCGATACGGGCAATTTGCTGCAAATTGTCACTTTGCTGGTTTAGGAGGCCTTAACGCCTTCCCATCATTCGCCGGATGCGCCGGGTTTTCCGCAACTGGTGACGAATCGCAGCAGAGACGCCTTGGCGCTTGACTGATATAAAGATATCTTTATGTGATGCCTGCAGCGTTGTTCACGCAGGCCCAAAACTGAAAGAGAGGACGGCATGAGCCCCTCGCCCGACCGGATCGACAATTCTCCCCTCCTGCCCGACTGGACCGAGGTGCGCACCGCGCTCGCCCAGGCCATGCAGGACCGTATCCTGATCCTCGACGGCGCCATGGGCACCATGATCCAGCGCCTGGGGCTGACCGAGGAGAATTTCCGCGGCGAGCGCTTCAAGGACTGGAGCCATCCGCTCAAGGGCAATAACGACCTGCTCGTCATCACCGAACCGGAGATGATCGAGGATATCCACTTCGCCTATTATATGGCCGGTGCCGATATCGTCGAAACCAACACCTTCTCAGGCACTTCGGTGGCCCAGGCGGACTACGCCTGCGAAAGCGCGGTCTACGACATCAATTACCAGGGCGTTGTGGTGGCGCGGCGCGCCGCCTTGCGCGCTGAGGAAGCTGACGGCCGCCGCCGTTTCGTGGCTGGCGCAATCGGGCCGACGACGAAAACCTCGTCCATGTCGACCGACGTCAACAACCCCGGCCATCGCTCGATCAGCTTCGATGATCTCGTGGAAGCCTATGGCGAGGCCATTCGCGGGCTGGTGGATGCGGGCGCGGACCTGCTGCTGTTCGAAACCATCACCGACACACTGAACACCAAGGCCGGCATTTTCGCCGCCCAGCGCATCTTCGAAGAGCGCGGCATCGATGTGCCAATCATGATTTCGGGCACGATCACCGACCTCTCCGGCCGCACGCTGTCTGGCCAAACGCCGACGGCCTTCTGGTATTCCATCCGCCATTCGAACCCGATCACCATCGGGCTGAACTGCGCGCTTGGCGCCGACCTCATGCGCGACCATATCGCCGAGCTCTCGAGCGTCGCCGATACATTTATCTGCGCATATCCCAATGCCGGCCTGCCCAATGAAATGGGCGGCTATGACCAGACGCCCGAACAGATGGCGGCTCAGCTGCAAAGCTTTGCCAGCGATGGCCTCCTTAACATCGTTGGCGGCTGCTGCGGTTCGACCCCGGACCATATCCGCGCCGTGGCGCAGATGGCCGCGCAGTACCAGCCGCGCAAGGTCCCGGAGATCGAGCGCAAGCTGCGCCTCGCCGGCCTTGAGCCGTTCACGCTGACCAAGGACATCCCCTTCGTCAACATCGGCGAGCGCACCAACGTCACCGGCTCTGCCCGCTTCCGCAAGCTGATCACGGCGGGCGACTACAACGCCGCCCTCGACGTGGCCCGCGACCAGGTCGCCAATGGCGCCCAGATCATCGACATCAACATGGATGAGGGTCTCATCGACTCCCGCCAGGTGATGATCGACTACCTGAACCTGCTGGCCGCAGAGCCAGATATCGCCAAAGTGCCGCTGATGATCGATAGCTCCAAGTGGGAGGTAATCGAGGCGGGCCTGAAGTGTGTGCAGGGCAAGGCGCTGGTGAATTCCATTTCGCTCAAGGAAGGCGAAGAGGCATTCATCCATCACGCCAAGCTGGTGAAGGCCTATGGCGCCGCCGTGGTGGTGATGGCCTTCGACGAAACCGGACAGGCCGACACCAAGCAGCGCAAGGTGGAAATCTGTGCGCGCGCCTACAAGATCCTGACCGAGACCGTCGGCTTCCCGCCTGAAGACATCATCTTCGACCCCAACGTCTTTGCGGTCGCGACGGGCATCGAAGAGCACAATAATTACGGTGTCGACTTCATCGAGGCGACGAAGGAAATCACCGAGAGCCTGCCGCACGTCCATATCTCGGGCGGCATCTCGAACCTCAGCTTCTCGTTCCGCGGCAATGAGCCGGTGCGCGAGGCGATGCACGCCGTGTTCCTCTACTATGCCATCCAGAATGGCATGGACATGGGCATCGTCAACGCCGGCCAGCTGGCGGTCTACGAGAGCATCGACAAGGAACTGCGCGACGCCTGCGAGGACGTGATCCTCAATCGCCGACCGGATTCGACCGACCGAATGCTGGAGCTGGCCGAGCGCTACAGGGGCCAGGGCGGCGGCGCCGGCAAGGCCAAGGATCTTTCCTGGCGCGAGCTCCCGGTCAACGAACGCATCACTCATGCGCTGGTCAACGGCATCACCGAATATATCGAGGCCGACACCGAGCTGGCCCGCCAGGGAGCAGCCCGCCCCCTGCACGTCATCGAAGGCCCGCTGATGGCCGGGATGAACGTGGTTGGTGATCTTTTCGGCTCGGGCAAGATGTTCCTGCCGCAGGTGGTTAAATCGGCCCGCGTGATGAAGCAGGCCGTGGCCTATCTGATGCCATACATGGAAGCCGAGAAGGACGCCAATGGCGACGCCGCCGGCCGCCAGAGCGCCGGCAAGGTGCTGATGGCGACGGTGAAGGGCGACGTCCACGACATCGGCAAGAACATCGTCGGCGTCGTGCTGGCCTGCAACAATTACGAGATCGTCGATCTCGGCGTCATGGTGCCGACCCAGAAGATCCTGGAAACCGCCCGCGCCGAAAACGTCGACATCATCGGGCTGTCCGGCCTCATCACGCCGTCACTCGACGAGATGGTGCATGTCGCCTCCGAAATGGAGCGCGAGGGCTTTGACATTCCCCTGCTCATCGGCGGCGCAACCACCAGCCGCGTCCATACCGCGGTAAAGATCCACCCGCGCTATGCGCGTGGCCAGGCGGTTTACGTCAATGACGCCAGCCGCGCCGTGGGCGTGGTGTCGAACCTGCTCTCGCAGGACACCAAGGTGACCTTCATTGAACAGGTGCGCGCCGAATACGCCAAGGCGGCCGCCGCCCATGAGCGGGCCGAGCACGAAAAAAAGCGCCTGCCGCTGACCGCAGCGCGCGAAAACGCCTTCAAGCCTGACTGGACCGGCTACGCGCCGCCCAAGCCGAGCTTTACCGGTATCAAGACCTTTACCGATTTCGACCTTGCCGAACTGGCCCAATACATCGACTGGACGCCGTTCTTCCAGACCTGGGAACTCAAGGGGCGCTACCCGGCCATTCTCGAGGACGAGCGGCAGGGCGAAGCGGCGCGGGCGCTCTGGGCGGATGCTCAGAAGATGCTCAAGCAGATCATCGACGAAAAGTGGTTCGTGCCCAAGGCTGTGGTCGGCTTCTGGCCCGCCAATGCCGTGGGCGATGACGTGCGCCTGTTCACGGGCGAAGACCGCCAGACCGAGCTCGAAACCTTCTTCACGCTGCGCCAGCAACTCTCCAAGCGCGACGGCAAGCCGAACATGGCGCTGTCCGACTTCGTCGCGCCGGTCGACAGCGGCAAGCCCGACTATCTCGGCGGCTTCGTGGTGACGGCCGGTCTCGAGGAAGTGGCGATCGCCGAGCGCTTCGAGAAAGCAAACGACGATTATTCGTCCATTCTGGTGAAGGCCCTGGCCGACCGCTATGCGGAGACGCTGGCCGAATTCATGCACCTCAAGGTTCGTCGCGAACTCTGGGGCTATGCTCCGGACGAAAACCTCACCCCCGAGGAAGTCATCCTCGAGAACTATCGCGGCATCCGCCCGGCACCGGGCTATCCGGCCCAGCCGGACCACACCGAAAAGACCACGCTCTTCCGCCTGCTCGATGCAGAGAACACTGTCGGCGTGTCGCTGACCGAAAGCTACGCCATGTGGCCGGGTTCATCGGTCTCCGGGCTCTATTTCAGCCATCCCGACGCCTATTATTTCGGCGTCGCTAAGGTGGAGCGCGACCAGGTGCTCGACTACGCCCAGCGCAAGGGCATGGCAGTGGAAGAGGTCGAACGCTGGCTCGGGCCGATTCTGAACTACATCCCCGGCAAGGTCGCGGCGGAATAATATGGAGTGTGGTTGCAGCGCGTGTCGCCCTATCCCATCTCTTCCCGATCACGGGGAGAGTGACGTTCAGCACGGTGACACTTCAGGAACAGAAATGACCAGACCCGCCCCCATTCCCGTATCCGTCGTGGGAATATCTCCTGCGCCCGGCTCGCTGGCCGACGACGTCGCTGTCGTCCAGCTGCCGGCCAGCACCGGGCACAATCACGCGGATGGTGAGAACTGTGTTGCCTGTGCGGGCCAGACCGATGTGCGCACTCAGCTTTTCAACCTGCTCGAAATGCACAAACTCGGTTTTTTGCCTGTATTTTCGAAGGTCGTGGTCGATGCCAGCCTGGTAACCGATATCGAACGCGTCCGGGCCGCACTGGCCGGAAAGCTCCCGGCGACAGCCCTGCGGGACCATGAAGTCGCGCGGCGGTTCGTGCTGGTGGAAGGCTAAGTCTGGGCCCCCTCACCCTAACCCTCTCCCCTGAGGGACGAGGGGACATATCGAGTATGGGGAAGGTGCGGTGGCCCACAACCGGCACTGCGGGTATGCCATCCGAACGACAGTCTGCCGTCACCACCCGGCTTGTCCGGGTGGTCCATCTTCGGCTCCAAATGAAATGGATTGCCCGGACGAGCCGGGCAATGACGATGGCACGATGATTTGTGTCGTGGGCGGGCTAGAACCGCACCAGCGGGGTGTCGGCCCGCAGATAGAGCGGATGTTTTGGGGAGCCATCGGCATTGGTACCAAAACACCAGAGTTCGGCGCCATCGCTGCGAAGGGCCTCGACCAGTTCGCGACCGGCTGGTGCCAGCGCCTTGTTGAGCTTGCCGTGGCAGAGGACCACCCTGCCCGCATTTTTCGCCGCTGCCCGGATGGCCGGAAGATTGGCCGGCGACACGGCGACCACGCCCGGCTGCACCAGCATTTTCGGGTCGGTGGCGCGGTAGTCACCGACATTGCATTTGACCATCGCCGAAAACCCCTCGCGACGGGCAAATGTCCACTCGCGCGCACAGGTCGGATCGTCCACGCGCGCGTCGGCGGTGGACGGGTTCATCCCGACGAAGAGGATGTAGTTTTCCGGGAAAATTTCCCCAAGCCAGCGCCGCATGATCTGGCGATACCGACCATCTGCACTCATCACGGCGTCGCCGCGCACGCCTTCGCCGAGGCGGAGGCGCACTTTGCCGCCGGGATCGTGCCGATCTGAACTCATGCCGTGAGATCGCTCGGCGGGGTGAGGCCGTTGATGAGGCTTGCCGTGGTGATGGTGTTGGCGAGGAGGCACGCAATGGTCATCGGACCAACGCCGCCGGGAACAGGGGTGATCGCGCCGGCGACCGCGACAGCAGTCGAAAATTCGACGTCACCGACGAGACGGGTCTTGCCTTCGCCCTTCTCCGGCGCGGGAACCCGGTTGATGCCGACGTCGATGACGACGGCGCCCGGCTTGATCCAGTCACCCTTGATCATTTCCGGACGGCCGACGGCAGCCACGACGATATCGGCCTGACGGACGACATCGGGCAGGTTCTGCGTGCGCGAATGGGCGACGGTAACGGTGCAGTTGTCGCGCAGCAGCAGCTGCATCATCGGCTTGCCGACGAGATTGGAGCGGCCGATGATGACGGCGTTCTTGCCCTCAAGCGAGCCGAGCTGGTCGCGAAGAAGCATCAGGCACCCGAGCGGCGTGCAGGACACCGGGCCGGGCAGGCCGATCTGCACCTTGCCGACATTGGCCGGGGTAAAGCTGTCGACGTCCTTGGCCGGGTCGATCGCTTCGATGACCTTGTTGGGATCGATATGCTTGGGCACAGGCATCTGCACCAGAATGCCGTGAACGGCCGGGTCCGCATTGAGCTTGTGCACCAGCGCCAGCAGCTCGGCCTCGGACACATCCTCGGGCAGTTCGTGCTTGAACGAATTCATGCCCACTTCGGCAGTCTGCTTGGCCTTGTTGGTCACATAGACCTGGCTGGCCGGGTCGTGGCCGACGATCACCACGGCCAGGCCCGGAGTGATGTTGTGCTCGCGCTTCAGGCGCTCGACGTGACCGGCGATCGCCGTGCGAAGATTTTCCGCGAAGGCTTTGCCATCGATGATTTTTGCGGTCATATCGGCCTCGTAAAAGCTGGGGGAAGCGCGGGGAACATCCGGCGTTTTCGGTTTTCGACATAAGGGATGAAGGATGATCCGTCCATTGCTTTGGCTGCCGCTGGCGGCTGTTTTGCTTTCTGGGTCGGCGATGGCGCAGGATGTCGGGCTGGAGGAAGAGGCGCGCGCACTGCATGCCCTGGCCGGCGGCGCGATGTGCAACGAGGACGTCAGCGGCTGGGAAGACGAAGATTTCGCCAGCTGGGAGCTGAAATATCAGCCCAGCTACAGCGATGATGCGCCCAAGGAAGTGGTCACGCTGGTGCGCCTCTTCTGCTTTGCCGGCGCCTATAACATCAGCCACAATTACTACATCAAGACCGAGTTTGACGGGCTTCGCCCGCTGGCACTGGCTGAGCCGGATTACGACCTCATCTATGTCAACGACGACTATGAAGGCGATGTAGAAAGCCTCGAGGTCACCGGCATGGTCGCCACGACGACACTGGTCAACTCCCACTTCGATCCGGACACACTGACGCTGACGTCCTATTCGAAGTGGCGCGGCCTCGGCGATGCCAGCTCGTCCGGCTCCTGGACATTCGACGACGGCCGTTTCGTGCTCGTGAAGTTCGAAGTCGACGCCTCTTACGACAACGAGGTGAACCCGGAGACCATCGTCGACTACACCAAGCCCTGAAGCGCTAAAAATACATAAGGCCGTCCGACATCTCTGTCAGACGGCCTTCTGATGGGATTCGGCCCGCCGCGCTGTTGAGGGCTTGGGGGACAAGCGGCGGACCGTTTCCCGCTCACCGGTGCATGGGTCGTTTGCGTTGCCGATGAACTGATGATGAAGATGGCGCGTAATTGCGGCAATAAAAGTACGGCTCACCGAAGTGTGAAGCAATAAAGGGGGCCGTGAGCGGCGCGTTGAGAAGGCGTCATATGGCCCCTATAGTAGGCGGATGCCGCGATTCCAGCGGCAGGCCCGGCGGTGCAGCCGGCAGACGAGGACAAGCATGACGATCATCAGCCCGCCGCGACTCGAGACCCAGTCTTTCACTGACCCCGAGGCCGCCTGGGCCCATATCGCTCATATCTATCACCACAATTGCGAGTTCATCCGCAGCCATCTCAAGGCTCTGGCGCAAGGCGTCATCCCCGAGGGCCGGGTGCGGGCCTATTACCCGCAGGTGGAAGTGCGCTCGACCAGCTATTCGCGCCACGAGAGCACCCTGCCCTATGGGTATCTCCATACCCCCGGCATCTACCGCACCACGGTGACGGCGCCCGACCTGTTCCGCACCTATTTCCAGGAACAGTTCGCCGTGCTGCTGCACAATCATGGCGGCACGATCGACATCGGCGAGTCGGAAACCCCGATCCCTCTGCATTTCGCCCTGCCGCCGCATGAGCATGTTGATGGCGCCGCGCTCAATGCGCTGCATATTCCGCTGCGCGACGTGTTTGACGCGCCCGACCTCGCCCACACCGACGACGAAATCGCTAATGGCACCTATGTGCCGCCGCGTGGCGGACCTTACCCGCTTTCCGCCTTCACCGCACCGCGGGTCGACTATTCGCTGTTCCGCCTGGCCCACTACACCGGCACCGGCGCCGAGCACTTCCAGAATTTCGTGATCTTCACGAACTACCAGTTCTACATCGACGAGTTCTGTCGCGTCGCCAAGCAGTGGATGACCGACGGCCACCCGCACTACCAGCGCTTCATCGAGCCGGGCAATGTCTCGACCGACAATATGCTGAACGGTGGCGCCATCACCGGCGAGCCGCCCCCGCGCAGCCCGCAGATGCCCGCCTACCATCTCGTCGCCGACAAGGGCCGCGGCATCACCATGGTCAATATCGGCGTCGGCCCGGCCAACGCCAAGACCATCACCGACCATATCGCCGTACTGCGCCCGCACGCCTGGATCATGCTCGGTCACTGTGCCGGCCTGCGGAACAGCCAGGAGCTCGGCGACTATGTGCTGGCCCACGCCTATGTGCGCGAGGACCACGTGCTCGACGCTGACCTGCCGCTGACCGTGCCCGTTCCGGCGCTGGCCGAAGTGCAGGTCGCGCTTGAACAGGCGGTGGAGGAAATCACCCAGACCGAGGGGATCGAGACCAAGAAGATCATGCGCACCGGCACGGTCGCAACTTTCGACAACCGCAATTGGGAACTGCGCGATCAGACGGAGATTGTGCGTCAGCTCAGCCAGTCCCGCGCCGTGGCGCTGGACATGGAAAGCGCGACCATTGCGGCGAACGGCTTCCGCTTCCGCGTGCCCTACGGCACCCTGCTCTGCGTTTCCGACAAGCCGCTGCATGGCGAGCTCAAACTGCCGGGCATGGCCTCGGACTTCTATCGCACCCAGGTCAACCGGCATCTGCAGATCGGCCTGCGCGCCATGGAAATCCTGCGCGATCAGCCGGCTGAGCGGCTGCATTCACGAAAACTGCGGAGCTTTGCGGAGACGGCGTTCCAGTAGGCCTGGCTGCCACTCATAGATATGGAGCGGTACGGGCTTGCTTCAAGCCCGTCGGTCGGCTGTAAAACGAGTGCTCCATTGCAGAAGGGAGCCGTCGATGTATGCATCCGAACAGCCAGAAGATGCCGTGTTTTATCACGGCACGCGCGCCGACCTGAAAATCGGCGACAAGATGATTCCGGGCCAGAAATCCAATTTCGGCAGCGGCAAGCCGGGGTCGTGGATCTATTTCGCAGCCACGCTGGAAGCGGCAATCTGGGGCGCCGAACTGGCACAAGGCGATGGCCGGGAGCGCATCTACATCGTGCGTCCCACTGGCCCCTTCGTCGACGATCCAAATCTGACCGACACGAAGTTTCCCGGAAACCCGACGCAATCCTACCGCAGCCAGATGCCGCTGGAGATTGTTGGCGAAGTGGAGACTTGGCAGGGGCATCCGCCCGAGCAGTTGCAGGCCATGAAGGACAGCGTGGAGCGCCTTCGCCTGCAGGGGATTGAAGCCATCGACTAGGCGCGGCAAATCCGGAGAAAGCGAGGTGCCGCGGGGTCGCGGCACCTCAAGATATTAGTCGCGGCCGAGCAGGGCCTTCCAGATGATCGCACCCAGCGCTGCACCGGCGAGCGGGGCGAGGATGAACACCCAGACCTGACCCATGGCGCCGTTGTCAGCAAAGATTGCTGCAGCGATCGAGCGAGCCGGATTGACCGAGGTGTTGCTGACCGGGATCGAGATCAGGTGAATCAGCGTCAGGCCGAGGCCGATGGCGATCGGCGCAAAGCCCACAGGCGCATTGCCATGGGTAGAGCCGAGGATGATGATGAGGAAGAAGGCGGTCAGCACGACTTCGGCAACGATGACCGAGGTCAGGTTGAAGCCATGCGGCGACAGCTCGCCAAAGCCGTTGGAGGCAAAGCCGCCCGGGGCAAAATCGGCCACGCCCGAAGCAATCAGGAACAGCACGAGGCCACCGGCAGAACCGCCGATGATCTGGGCCGCCCAATAGGGGATGAGGTCCTTGAAATCAAAGCGGCCGGCAATGGCCATGCCCAGCGAGACAGCCGGGTTGAAATGGCCGCCGGAGATGTGGCCCACGGCATAGGCCATGGTGAGGACGGTAAGGCCGAACGCCAGCGAGACGCCGGCATAGCCGATGCCCAGTTCAGGAATGCCGGCGGCGAGCACTGCAGAACCGCAGCCGCCGAAAACCAGCCAGAATGTACCAAAAGCTTCTGCAGATAGACGCTTCATACCCCGAAGACTCCTTAGGGTGCTTGTTAACCTGCGCCAGCTATCACCAATTATTGAAGCCGAGTACAGAGCTCCAGCCCTCAATCCATAGGATTAGGCCACTGTGACGCGGCCCGAGGCAATCAGGGCCCGTACGGACTCCTCAACCGCCTCAAGGCTGGAGTAGCGGGGCGCATAGCCGAGTCGCTGCCGGCTTTTTTCGATCGAGTGGCAGGAACTTCTGATGACGTGCCCGCGGGTGATGTCGCGCTGGTCCTCCGGCAGGGTTTCCAGCCAGGCCTCGAGCGGCGCGTAGGCGATGTCGGGCTCACGACCGAACCAGCGATAGACAGCCTCCGCATAGCCGCGCAGGGTCACCGCCTGTTCGGACACGGTGTTGAAGACCTCGCCGATAGATGCGGCCCGATTCTCGACGGCACAGATGATCCACTGCGCAATATCGTCCGCATGCACGTGATGGACGGTCTCAAGCCCGTTGTTGGGCAGCACCAGTTGCTCGCCGCGCGCAATCCGCGAAAAAGTTTCCGGGTCGCCATTGCCCTGCGGGGTGATCGGGTTCCAGCACTCGCCCACGATATGACCGGGGCGGAAACAAGTGGCCGGAAAGCCGCTCACGCGCGCCTCGCGCACGAGGAAAGCCTCGCTCTCGGCCTTGCCGCGACCATAGCTGTCGATGGGATTGGGCGGCTCCACTTCACTCGAGGGAATGGTCGTCAGCCGGCCATAGACCCAGATCGAGCTGCAGAACAGATAGTGCTCCACCCTGCCCCGCAAAGCCTCGACGAGATGGCGCGTGCTGTCGAGATCAAAGGCGATCATGTCGACGACAATGTCGGGACGGAGCTCGGCGATCTTCCGGCCAAACTGCCCGGCCCTCTCCTCGGCGATCCGATCGAGCGCGACCTGCTCTATCTGGTCCCAGGCATAATGCGGCCGGTATGGCTTTGCTGCGCCGCGGCTGACATTGACGACCTCATGGCCCAGCGCAACCAGGCGCGGCACGAGATAGCTGCCGACGTGCCCACTGCCGCCAATCACTACGATCCTGGACATGGAATTCCTCCTCCTCTTTGCCATCATGGCTAGCAGGATTCGGCACAAAAAAGCCCGGTGTCTCCACCGGGCCCTTTATTCGTAATGTACGCGCGATCAGCGGCCCTTGACCACCGAGTAGCCGGCGTAGCGGGCCGAGGTGCCCAGCTGCTCTTCGATGCGGATCAGCTGGTTGTACTTGGCCATGCGGTCCGAGCGGCTCAGCGAGCCGGTCTTGATCTGACCGCAGTTGAGCGCCACGGCGAGGTCGGCAATGATCGAATCCTCGGTTTCGCCCGAACGGTGCGACATCACCGAGGTGTAGCCGGCGCGGTGTGCGGTTTCGACAGCGTCGAGGGTCTCGGACAGCGAGCCGATCTGGTTGACCTTGACGAGGATCGAGTTGGCAACGCCCATCTTGATGCCCGAAACGAGGCGCTGGGTATTGGTGACGAAGAGATCGTCGCCAACCAGCTGCACGCGCTTGCCGATGGCTTCGGTCAGTGCCTTCCAGCCATCCCAGTCGTCCTCGGCCATGCCGTCTTCGATGGTGATGATCGGATAGCGCGTGACGAGGTCTTCGAGGAAGCGGACGTTGTCGTCCGAGGAGAGCGACTTGCCCTCGCCGACCATCTCGTACTTGCCGTTCTTGTAATATTCGGTCGAGGCGCAATCGAGACCGAGGAACACGTCCTCGCCCGGCTTGTAGCCGGCCTTCTCGATCGAGCGCATGATGAAGCCGAGTGCCTCATCGGCCGAACCGAGATTGGGGGCAAAGCCGCCTTCGTCACCAACATTGGTGTTGTGGCCTTCGGCAGACAGACCCTTCTTGAGGGTATGGAAGATTTCCGAACCGATGCGGATGGCGTCGGCGACGGTTTCGGCGCCGGCTGGCAGGATCATGAATTCCTGCATATCGATCGGGTTGTCGGCATGCTCGCCGCCATTGATGATGTTCATCATCGGCACCGGCAGGACATGAGCGTTTGGTCCGCCGATATAGCGGTAGAACGGCAGTTCGCTCGACTCGGCGGCAGCCTTGGCAACGGCCAGCGATACGCCGAGGATGGCGTTGGCGCCGAGACGGCTCTTGTTCGGCGTGCCATCGAGTTCAATCATGGCCGCGTCGACGGCGAGCTGGTCGAGGCCATCAAGGCCTTCGATTTCCTCGGCGATCACGGTGTTGACGTTCTCGACGGCTTCGGTCACGCCCTTGCCATTATAGAGCGATCCGCCATCACGCAGTTCGACGGCTTCATGCGCGCCGGTCGAGGCGCCGGAAGGGACGGCGGCGCGGCCGAAGCTGCCATCGTCCAGAACCACATCGACTTCGACAGTTGGGTTGCCGCGACTGTCATAGATCTGACGACCCTGGACGTGAATGATTGACGACATAGACAAAGCCCTTCCCAGCGATGTTTTGGACGGTGTGCGCCACTCCTAGACGGAGAGTATGACGAGGAAAAGAGGGCGCGCGAAATTTTCTCTGGTCCTGCCTGTTTCCCGCCAAGTTCGGCACCTGTAACGTTACAAAAAATAGCGGAGGAATCAGAATGTCGCTTGTCAAACAAGTCGCCCACACCTGCATCTTTGCGCGCGATCTCGACGCCGTGGAGGCGTTTTATCGGGACGTCATCGGCGTGGCGCCGAAGTTCAACTTCAAACGCGGCGAGAACCGTATCGGGTTCTATCTCGATTTCGGCAATCGGACCTTCGTCGAGGTCTTCCTCAAGGGCGAAAGCCGCTTCGAGGAAACCAACCAGATCAACCACATCTGCTTTGAGACGGACGACCTCGACGGGTTCATCGCCCATGTAAAGAGCAAGGGAGTAGACATCACCGACAAGAAGCTCGGCGTCGACCACACCTGGCAGGCCTGGCTGGCCGATCCGAGCGGGGTAAAACTCGAGATCTTCCAATACACCGCAGACAGCCTGCAGTTCGCGTCGACGGGCGGCGATTGCCAGGTGAACTGGTAGGCCGAGCCTAAATTCAGACCGGACGGTCGCGCCGCGCGCGGCCGTCAACCGCTTCGGAGGAATGCTACTCCGGACAGCGACCCCAGACCTCGGTTTCAAATGGGGAGACATTGACCGAGACGTCGGGCGACGGCAGCCAGAGATCGAGCCCGCCCTCGAGCCGCTCCCGCATTTCGGCCAGCACAGCGCCGCGCTCTCGCGGATTTTCATCGAGCTCGAACAGCGCGACGATATAATCTTCATCAAATTCAGACGTGAAATGCCGCTCCGTGCCCGGGGTGGCCATCATCTCCGTGGTTCCCTGATCGGCACCATCCGGGCTCACCTGGACGACCCGAAAGCTCTCTGTTCCGGTCGTCTCCATGGTGACGCGCACCTCCCAATCATCGGCGCAGGTCCGTGCAATCGTCTGGGCGAGCCGCCTGCGGTCCGCTTCGGCATCGCCGGACCAGTTGCGGGCCGTGTTGTCGAGGGTGAACCAGCGCCCCTCGATCATCCTGGCGATTTCGGCAGGGGTATTGGGTCCGCCCAGCTTCTCGAACTCCTCCGCCTGCAGCAGCGGGGCGATACGGTCGAGGACTGCAGCGATGTCCTCGCTGGCTGAAGCAGGGCCTGCAAGAAGAGCAGCGGCGAGGATAAGGGGCAATCGCATGGCAATATCTCCGGGTCCGAATCTGCTGATGAGACGTCCGGACGCGGAAAAACCTTGGCCGGAGTTACTCGGACGTCTGACGGATGAAGCCGAAGGCGACGAGCGTGATCACGGCAGCGATGATCATGTAGTAGCCCACCGTGTGCAGACCATAGGTGGAGGCCAGCCAGGTGGCGATATAGGGCGCAAAGGACGCGCCAAAAATGCCGCCGAGATTGAAGGTCAGCGAAGCGCCGGTATAGCGCACAGCCGTCGGGAACGGCGCGGCAAGGGCGGTGCCGAGGGGCCCATAAGTCATGCCCATCAGCGCAAAGCCGATGCAGAGGAAGCCCAGCACGCCCCAGACATTGCCTGACCCGAGCAGCGGCGAGAGGATCAGGCCGAAGATGGCGATGCTGATCGAGACGCCGACCATCACCCGTCGCATGCCGAACTTGTCAGCCAGAACCGCGGCAAGCGGAATGAAAATGCCGAAGAACACGACGCCCACCATCTGCAGCACGAGGAATTCCTCGCGACCATAGCCGAGCGCTCCCGTACCGTAGCTCAGCGAGAACACGGTCATGATGTAGAACAAGACGAAAGTCGCCAGCGCCGCCATGGTGCCGAGCAGGAGGCTCATCTTGTGCGAGCGGAACACGTCCACGAACGGCACTTCCACGCGCTCGGACTTCTCGATCGCCTCGGCAAATTCGGGCGTCTCGGTGATCTTGAGGCGGATGAAGAGGCCGACAATCACCAGCAGAGCGCTGGCGAGGAACGGCACGCGCCAGCCCCAGCTCATGAAGGCTTCATCGCCGAGGAAATGGGCCAGCACGAGGAAAATCGTGGTGGCGAGGAAGAAGCCGACCGGCGCCCCCAGCTGCGGGAACATGCCGTACCAGGCTTTCTTGTCCTCAGGAGCGTTTTCGGTGGCGAGCAGAACCGCCCCGCCCCATTCACCGCCAAGGCCAAGCCCCTGCCCCAGACGGCACAGCGCCAGCAGCAGCGGCGCGAAAATGCCGATTTGTGCATAGGTCGGCAGCACCCCGATGAGAACGGTGGAGATGCCCATGGTGAGCAGAGCCGCTACCAGCGTCGCCTTGCGACCGACCTTGTCACCGAAATGGCCGAAGAAGGCTGCGCCTATCGGACGGGCCAGAAAGGCGATGGCGAAGGTCGCCAGCGAGCTCAGCAGCGCCGAATTTTCATCGGTCGCCGGGAAGAAAAGCTGAGGAAAAACAATGACCGCCGCGGTCGCGTAGATGTAGAAATCGAAGAACTCGATCGTGGTGCCGATCATGCTGGCGGCGAGCACCCGACGTGCTGAATTGCGTGGCGGTGCCGTATCGGGCGAGAGAGGTGCGGTGCTCATTGGGATCCGGGATATAATTTATGGGCTGGCTGGCGCGCCCCCATCCCGAAATACCGCGCCGGACCGTTAAGCCGCCGGGAGTACCGCACGGTACGCACCCATGCAAGCCTATTTGGCCCGCCCCACTGGCCCGGAAACCGAACGGATTGTTCAGTCTTCGCGCTTGTGGCCGTCGATATGTTTGTCAGCCTTGGATTTTTCCGCCTCGGCCTTTTGCCGCTCGGCTTTGGTGCGCCCAAATTTAATGCGATTGGCCTCGGCCGTCGCGTCCTTCTCGACGCGCGCCTTGGCTTTCCGGGCTTTGGAGAGGGAGAGAATCTCGGCCATCTGGGAACCTCGTGAGCTGGGGTAAAATAGCACACGCCGCGTGCGGAGAGGAGCGGACATAGAAAAAGGGCCCCGAAGCGAACACTCCGGAGCCCTGAAAATAAAAAACCTAGACCAGCCGGCTCTGTTCCATCGCGGCAGCGATGAAGCTGGTGAACAACGGATGCGGCTCGAACGGCTTGGACTTCAGTTCCGGATGGAACTGCACGCCGATGAACCACGGGTGATCGGTCCGCTCGACGATCTCGGGCAGCTTGCCATCGGGCGAGACGCCGGAGAACAGCAGGCCATTCTTCTCGAGGAGCTTGCGATAATCCATGTTCACCTCATAGCGGTGACGATGGCGCTCGGAGATCCGGGTCGAGCCATAGATGTCGGCCACGCGCGAGCCGCGCACCAGCTGGGCCGGATAGGCGCCCAGGCGCAGCGTGCCACCGAGATTGCCTTCGGTGTCGCGGGTTTCGGTTTCGTTGCCCTTTACCCATTCGGTCATCATGCCAACGATCGGCTCCTTGGTCGGACCGAATTCGGTGGACGAGGCATTCTTGATGCCGGCCGTGTTGCGGGCAGCCTCGATGCAGGCCATCTGCATGCCAAAGCAGATGCCGAAATAGGGCACGTCCTTGGTGCGGGCGAAACGGGCCGCCTCGATCTTGCCGGCCGAACCACGCTCACCAAAGCCGCCCGGCACCAGGATGCCGTGGACATGCTCGAGATAGGGCGCCGGCTCGTCGCGCTCGAAGACTTCCGAGTCGATCCACTGCAGATTGACCTTCACCTTGTTGGCGATGCCGCCATGGGTCAGGGCTTCCGACAGCGATTTGTAGGCGTCCTTGAGGCCGGTATACTTGCCCACGATGGCGATGTTCACTTCGCCTTCGGGGTTGTGGTAGCGGCGGGACACTTCTTCCCAGGCGGTCAGATCCGGCTCGGGCGCATCGGTGATGCCGAAGGTCGCGAGGATTTCGCGGTCGAGGCCTTCCTGGTGGTAGGCCACCGGCACGTCGTAGATCGAAGCGACATCAAGACCCTGGATAACGGCGCTTTCGCGGACGTTACAGAAGAGGCTGAGCTTCTTCTTTTCGCCTTCCGGGATCGGACGGTCGCAACGGACAAGCAGCACGTCCGGCGAGATGCCAATGGAGCGCAGCTCCTTGACCGAGTGCTGGGTCGGCTTGGTCTTGAGTTCACCGGCCGACGGAATATAGGGCATCAGCGTCAGGTGCAGATACGCCACCTGGCCGCGCGGCAGCTCGTTGCCGAGCTGGCGAATGGCTTCAAAGAACGGCAGGCCTTCAATGTCGCCCACCGTGCCGCCGATCTCGACGAGCACGAAGTCAAAGTCCTCATTGCCGTCGAGCACGAAGGCCTTGATGGAGTCGGTCACATGCGGGATCACCTGCACCGTGGCACCGAGGAATTCGCCCTTGCGCTCTTTGGTGAGCAGGTCCGAATAGATGCGGCCCGAGGTGATATTGTCGCGCTTGTTGGCAGCGCGACCAGTGAAGCGCTCATAGTGCCCCAGGTCGAGGTCCGTCTCGGCACCATCATCGGTGACGAAGACTTCGCCGTGCTGGGTCGGCGACATGGTGCCGGGGTCGACATTGAGATAGGGGTCGAGCTTCCTCAGGCGGACTTTATAGCCGCGGGCCTGGAGCACAGCGCCGAGAGCCGCTGATGCAAGACCTTTGCCGAGAGAGGAGACCACGCCTCCGGTGATGAATACGTACCGAGCCATGGGCGATCACCATAAATCAAAACAGTCACGATTCGCAGGGCGCGATTGCGCACTACACAAAAGAAGAAGGGGATGTTTCCATCCCCTTTTCGGCTTCGCCTTGCGGCGGGTCAGTTGCCGGGCGTCGGAGCCGGCGTCTGGGTCGTTTCCGGCACTGCGGCCGCTGGAGCTTCGGGGACCGGAAGGTCACCGGTGCCGGTAGCAGCAGGAGCAGCGGGCGTCACTGGAGCGGTCGGCAGCGGCAGGTCAGAAGTCGAATCGCCCTGCAGTGCGTTCAGTGCATCCAGAACATTGCCCGGAGCCTCGCCACCATCGGTGGTCGCGGCACGATCCAGAATGGACGAGGTGCTGCGATCGAGCTCGCTCAGAATGGTCAGGCCAATGGCCGTAGCGAAGAACAGCGTCGCCAGAATAGCGGTCGTGCGGGTGAGAAGGTTAGCCGATCCACGGGCTGTCACCAGGCCGCCGCCGCCGCCACCACCAATGCCAAGGGCTCCGCCTTCGGAACGCTGGATCAGGATCACGGCAATCAGCGCCAAAACGATCAGCAGATAGGCAACAATCAGTACGTTCGCCATAGGTTTTCGTCTTCGCGTCAGTCAAGAGTTGGCGGCGTCATACACGCCTCAAACGGCAAATGCCAGACCGTTGCGGCGAAATTCGCCGCAACCGCGCCCTGCAGTCACCTCATACCGATGAGATAATGGTGTAGAAGTCCTTTGCCAAGAGGCTCGCGCCCCCGACAAGGCCACCATTGACGTTTTCAATGGCCAAAATCTCGCGCGCATTCACAGGTTTGAGCGAACCGCCATAAAGAATGCGAATCTGCGCGCCCTTCTCGCCGAACCGTTCGACGAGGCGATCGCGGATATTGGCGTGCATCTGGCGGATATCGTCATTGCTCGGCGTGCGGCCGGTGCCAATAGCCCAGATCGGCTCATAGGCAACAATGACTTCATGCTGGCCGGCAGCGTCCGGAACCGAGGACGCCAGCTGCGCTGCAACCACGCTTTCGGCCTGCCCGGCATCGCGTTCCGCCTCGGTTTCCCCAACGCAGATGATCGGCTTGAGGCCGGCGCCGATGGCGGCTTCGGCTTTGGCGCGAACGAGATCATCGGTTTCGTGGTTATCGGCGCGACGCTCGGAATGGCCGACAATCACATATTGAGCCCCGACATCGGCCAGCATGCCGGCAGAAACTTCACCTGTGTGGGCGCCAGCGGCTTCCACATGACAATTCTGCCCCCCGGCCATGATACCGCTAGAGGCGCCCTGTGCGGCGACGGCTGCCAGCAGAGTGGCCGGCGGACAAACGACCACAACCGCACGCGGGGCCTCGCCAGTGGTGAGCAGCTGGGCGAGCGCAGAAAGTTCTTCCAGCGAGCTCGTAAGCCCGTTCATCTTCCAATTTCCGGCGATTAGCGGTGAGATGGTCGTCAATCTTGCTACTCCTACCTCTTGCGCCGGGATAGGCTTTGCCCTAACCCCGGCTATCGAAAAGTCTTACTAGTCCGGGTGGTCTTGTGGGTAAAGCCCACGCCCCCATAAACTGGAACGTGTGAAATGCTCGATGGTTTGCGTTCGTTTGCAAAATCTTGGCCTGGCAAGATCATGGGGGCCTTCCTCCTGGTCGGTGTGGCCGGGTTCGGCATCAACAACGTGATCACCGATCTGGGCAGCAACACTGTTGCCCGTGTCGGTGATGAAGAGATCAAGTCGCGCGAATTCCTGCGTGCCTACCAGAACCAGGTGAGCCGTTTCGCCGGCCAGCTCGGGCGCGTCCCGACCATGGCCGAAGCCGAATCCCTTGGCCTGCCGACCGCTGTGCTGCTCGGACTTTCCGAAGGCGCTGCGATGAACCAGCTGGCCAAGCAGATGGGGCTGGGCGTGTCCGAGGACAAGCTGGGCCAGATGCTGCGCGCCGATCCGTCCTTCCAGGGCACGCTGGGCAATTTCGACCCCACCAGCTTCAAGCAGGTGCTGCAGGCCAGCGGCTGGACCGAATCCGAATATTTCGAAGCCCGCGCCAATGAAGCCAAGCGCGATCAGCTGCTGCGCACGCTGTTCATCGACGACGCCATGCCCGAAGTGGCGGCGCAGCTGATCGCCAATTATGGCGCCAGCCAGCGCACCATCGAATATATCACGCTGAACGAAACCAATATCGAGGCGCCCGCCGCCCCGACCGAGGCAGAGCTCGCCGCTTATCTGAGCGAGCACCAGGGCGAATACCGCACCGTCGAAACCCGCCGCGTGCAGATGCTCGACCTGTCGATTCCCGCTCTCGCCGCCGGCAAGACCATCGACGAAGCCGCCATCGCTGCCGAATACGAGCGCACCAAGGACAATCTGGCCACGCCCGAGCGCCGCACCATCGAGCAGGTGGTTTTGTCCACACCCGAGCAGCAGGCAGCCTTCGAGACCGGGATCGCCGCCGGTACCGACTTTGCCACCCTGCTTGCTGAGAACGGCCTGACCTCCAACCCGATCGGCACCCGCACCCGCGACCAGGTCACCGACACCGTGCTCGCCAACAGTGCCTTTTCTCTGCCCGAGAACGGCATTGCCATCATCGATGGTGTTGCCGGCCGTCGCGCCATTCACATTTCGGCCATCGAGCCGGCAGGCACACCGACTCTTGAAGAAGCCAGCGAAGCCATCTCGGCCCGCCTCGCCTCCACCCAGGCCCGCAGCGAAATCAACGAGATTCTCGATCAGGTCGAAGAACTGCGCGCGGCCTTCCGCCCGTTGGCGGAGATTGCCGGTCGCTTCAACCTCGATCTCTACGAGGCCGAAGTCACGTCCGGTGGCGTCGAGCTGAGCATCCTGCCCCACCTGACCCCGGAAGACCGTCCGCGCGTCACCCAGGCCATTTTCCGCGCCACCGAGGGTCAGCTGACGCCGTCCCTGCCGATGGCCGGCAATGCGCACCTCTTCTTCGAACTGCTTGGCATTGAGCCGGCACGCGACCAGACGCTGGACGAAGTCCGCGACGAGATCACGACTGCGATGATTGAAGAGCGCTCCAACAATGCGCTGCTGGCCGAAGCCGCTGCCATCGTGCAGCGTCTCGAGGCTGGTGAGCAGATCGCCGATGTCGCGATGTCGATGAACCTCTTCCCGCAGATCTCGACGCCCTTCTCCCGCTTCGGCTCGGATGATGGCAGCATCGACAATGTCGTCGCCCAGGAAGCCTTCAACGGCGGCCCGGACCATGCCGGTTCGGTCGTCTCCAGCACCGGCGAGTTCTACGTCTTCCAGGTCGTGGACAGCTCCACGGCAGGCGAAGGCCTCGACGCAGAGACAATGGCGGCGCTTTCGAGTGAAGCCCGCGCCGGCCTCTACAGCGAATTCGTCACCGCCATGCGCGATGACGTCGGCCTGCGCATCAACCAGCAGGCGCTCACGCAATTGCTGACCCTCAATTACGGCCAGTAAGACACTCTAACTTCAACCGGATCAGACATGATGGACGACGATTTTTCCAAGCGCTTTGCAGAGCAATACCAGGCCGGCAAATCGCAGATCGTCTGGCGTCGCATCGTGGCTGATCTGGAAACGCCGATTGGGACCTATCTCAAGCTCGCCCAGGGCCGGACGCATTCGTTCCTGCTCGAGAGCGTTCAGGATGGGACAACCCGCGGTCGCTATTCGATCATTGGCCTGCTGCCCGATCTCATCATGAAGGTGGAAGACGGCAAGGCCCTGATCAATCGCACGGCCCAGATCAGCCCAGACGCCTTCGAGCCGCTGCCCGGCCTGCCGCTCGACGCCCTGCGCGATCTCGTGGCGGAAAGCCAGATCGACATGCCCGCGACCCTGCCGCCGCAATCGGCCGGCGTCTTCGGCTATCTCGGCTATGAGATGGTGCGGTACATGGAAGTGCTGCCCAACCACAATCCCGACGAGATGGGCACCCCCGAAGCGGTGCTGATGCGCCCCTCGCTGCTGGCCGTTTTCGACACGGTCAAGGACGAGCTCTATCTCACGGCGCCGGCCTATGTGCGTGACGGCGTCACCGCCCGTCAGGCGCTCGAGGCGGCCGAAGCCCGCATCGACGACGCCATTGCCCGCCTGGGCCAGGCCATGCCGGCCACCAGCGCCCTGCCCGACCTTGAAGCCATCAACGTCACCAGCAACACCAGCCGCGATGACTATTTCGCCATGGTGGCCAAGGCCAAGGACTACATCACCGCCGGCGACATTTTCCAGGTCGTGCTGAGCCAGCGTTTTTCGGCAGACTTCACCCTGCCGCCGACTGCGCTCTACCGCGCGCTGCGCCGCACCAATCCCAGCCCCTACATGTATTTCCTTGATTTCGGCGGCTTTGCCGTTGCCGGATCGAGCCCGGAAATCCTCGTGCGGGTCCAAGACGGCGAGGTCACCATCCGTCCCATCGCCGGCACCCGCAAGCGCGGCGCCACGCCGACGCGCGACAAGGAACTGGCCGAAGAGCTGCTGAGCGACCCCAAGGAACTGGCCGAGCACCTGATGCTGCTCGATCTCGGCCGCAACGATGTCGGCCGTGTCGCCAAGATCGGCACCGTGAAGGTCACCGACAAGTTCTTCCTCGAATATTATTCCCACGTCATGCACATCGTCTCCAACGTCGTGGGCGAGCTCGATCCGCAGTATGACTTCGTCGATGCGCTCTCGGCCGGCTTCCCGGCGGGCACCGTCTCGGGCGCACCAAAAGTGCGCGCGATGGAAATCATCGACGAGCTCGAACGCTCGCGTCGCGGCATCTATGGCGGCTGCGTCGGCTATTTCGGTGCAGATGGCACCATGGACACCTGCATCGTGCTGCGCACCGGCATCGTCAAGGACGGCAAGCTCTATGTGCAGTCCGGCGCCGGCATTGTCGCCGACAGCCAGCCCGAGCTTGAACAGCTCGAATGCGAGAACAAGGCCCGCGCCCTTTTCAGCGCCGCCGAAGAAACGCTACGCTACGCCGGCGAGGCAGGAGTGGGGCAATGACCAAAATTTTCGAATGCGACCTGTGCGTTACTGCGCAGACGATGACCCGATGGCGGAGCTGGTTCTGATCCTTTCACCAGAACAGCTTATCCAGAGGCAGGCCCGAACATGACCAAAACCCTCGTCATCGATAATTACGACAGCTTCACCTACAATCTCGTCCACTTCCTGGGCGAACTCGGCGCGGAAATGACCGTGCGCCGCAACGACAAGATCACGCTCGAGGAAATCGCCGCGATGGCGCCCGAGGCGATCGTTCTGTCGCCCGGCCCCTGCACGCCCAACGAGGCTGGCATCTGCCTCGCCGTCATCGACCGCTTCAAGAGCGAAATCCCGATTCTCGGCGTGTGCCTCGGCCATCAGGCCATTGGCCAGGCTATGGGCGGCGACGTCATCCGCGCGCCGCACCTCGTCCACGGCAAGACCAGCAAGATCAACCACACCGGCAAGGGCCTCTTCCGCGGCCTCAATGCGGGCTTTGAGGCGACGCGCTACCACAGCCTCATCGTCAAGCAGGAAACCCTGCCCGAGACGCTCGAAGTGACCGCCACCACCGAGGATGGCCTCATCATGGGCATGCAGCACAAGACCCTGCCGGTCCACGGCGTGCAGTTCCACCCCGAGAGCATCGCCAGCGAAAACGGCCATGCGCTGCTGCAGAACTTCCTCAACATTGCCCGCGACTTCACCGGAAAGAAGGCCGCCTGATGGATATCAAGCAAGCCCTCCACAAAATCTCCGAACGCCGCGACCTCACCGGCGAGGAAATGCGCGGCGTGATGCGCATCATCATGTCCGGCGACGCCACGCCCAGCCAGATCGGCGCCTTCCTCATGGGCATGCGCCTCAAGGGCGAAAGCGTCGGTGAAATCGCCGCTGCCGTCTCGATCATGCGCGAAAAGATGATCCCGGTAGATGCCCCAGAAGACGCCGTCGACATCGTCGGCACCGGCGGCGATGGCGTCGGCACGCTCAACATCTCCACGGCCGCCTCGATCCTCGTCGCCTCCATGGGCGTGCCCGTAGCCAAGCATGGCAACCGCGCGCTGTCGTCGAAATCCGGCTCCTCCCAGGCCCTCGAAGCCCTCGGCGTAAAACTCGACCTCGACCCGCCCGGTATCGCCAGGACGATCCGCGAGGCCAATATTGGCTTCATGTTCGCACCGTCACACCATCCGGCGATGAAATATGTGGGCCCGACGCGCACCGAACTGGGCGTCCGCACCATGTTCAACCTGCTCGGTCCGCAGTCCAATCCGGCCAGCGTTCGCCGCTATGTGCTGGGCGTTTACGACCAGCAATGGGTCGAGCCGGTGGCCGCCGCGCTTCTGGCCAACCGCGCCATCAAGGCCTGGGTCGTGCACGGCAGCGATGGCCTCGATGAGCTCACCGTCACCGGCCCGAGCTTCGTCGCCCAGATCGCTGATGGCGACCTCCGCAGCTTTGAGGTGACGCCCGAAGAAGCTGGCCTAAAGCGTTATGAAATAAAGGACATTCTCGGCGGCACGCCGGAAGAGAATGCCCAGGCCATCCACGAACTCTTCGATGGCGCCACCGGCGGCTATCGCGACATCGTGCTGCTCAACGCCGCCGCTGCGCTGATCGTCGCCGAGCGCGCCACCTCGCTGAAGGAAGGCGCCGAGATGGCCGCCGCCGCGCTCGACAGCGGTGCCGCCAAGCAGACACTGGCCAAGTTGGTGGCCGTCTCCAACGGACAGAACTCATGACCGATATTCTCAAGCAGATCGAATCCTATAAGCGCGAGGAAATCGCCGCCGCCAAGGCTGCTCGCCCCTGGGCCGAAGTCGTGGCCGAAGCCCACGACCAGCCGGCGCCGCGTGGCTTCCTCAACGCCATCAAGGCCAAGCGCGCTGCCGGCGACTATGCCCTCATCGCTGAGGTGAAAAAGGCCAGCCCCTCCAAGGGCCTCATTCGCGCCGACTTCAACCCGGCGGAGATCGCCAAGGATTATCAGACCGCCGGCGCCGCCTGCCTCTCCGTCCTCACCGATCGCCCCAGCTTCCAGGGCGCGCCGGACTACCTCAAGCAGGCGCGCGCTGCCACCAATCTACCGGCGCTGCGCAAGGACTTCCTCTTCGAGACCTACCAGGTCGCCGAAGCCCGCGCCTGGGGCGCCGACTGCATCCTCATCATCCTCGCCGCCGTCGACGACGAAATGGCCCGCTACCTTCTTGATTCTGCGAAGGAATGGGGCATGGATGCGCTGGTCGAAGTCCACGACCGGGAGGAAATGGACCGTGCCCTGGCGCTCGATGCGGAGTTCATCGGCATCAACAACCGCAATCTGCGCACGTTCGAAACCTCGCTGGATACGTCCATTAACCTTGCTTCAGGCCTGCCATCCAATGTGACGCTCGTCAGCGAAAGCGGGATCATGACCCACGAGCATGTCCGCATGCTCGACGAAAAGGCCGGGATCGGCACCTTCCTCGTCGGCGAAAGCCTGATGCGCCAGGACGATGTGGTCGCGGCAACGCGCACCCTCCTCCAGGGCGCCAGCGTGGCGGCCGTCTGATGAGCGAGCAGCACCTCACCCATCTCGATGCCAAGGGACAGGCCCACATCGTCGATATCGGCGAAAAGGCCATCACCAGGCGTCGAGCCGTGGCCCAGGCGCGTCTCACCGGCGAGGCGGAAACCATCGCCACCATCATGGGGGGGAGCCTCCAAAAGGGCGACGCTCTCGCCGTTGCCCGCATTGCCGGCATCATGGCCGCCAAGAAAACCGCTGATCTGATTCCGCTCTGCCACCCCATCCCGCTGACCAAGGTTAGCGTCGAGATCGAGCGCGATGGCGACGGCGCTATCCTCATCCTTGCCACGGCCGAAACCACCGGCCAGACCGGGGTCGAGATGGAGGCCCTTGTCGCCGCCTCGACCGCAGCGCTGACCCTTTACGACATGGCCAAGGCCATCGACCGCGCCATGGTCGTGACCGACATGTGTCTCGTCGAAAAGTCCGGCGGAAAATCCGGCGATTTCCGGCGCGCGCCATGAGCCTGCTGCCGGTCGACGAGGCCCTTGCCGCCATTCTGGCCCGCGTGCCAGAGATTGCGCCCGAAGAGGTCGACCTCTCCGCCGCGGCCGGGCGCGTTCTCGCCGCCCCGATCATTGCCCAGCATGACCAGCCGCCCTTCGACGCCAGCGCCATGGACGGCTACGCCCTCCGCGCCGCCGATGTGGCGCCCGACCAGTGGCTCGACATCGTCGGCACCTCGCAGGCCGGCGCCGGTTTTATTGGGACGGTTGGCCCCGGTCAGGCCATCCGCATTTTCACTGGCGCGCCCGTCCCGCCCGGCGCCGATACGGTCATCATGCAGGAAGAGGCCGTCCGCGACGGCAATCGAGTACGCTTCACCGCCCCTGCCCGCCTCGGCCACTCCATCCGTCCCCGCGGCAATGATTTTTCCACCGGCCATATCCTCGTCGAACCCGGCACGCGCCTTCAGCCGATGCAAATCGCTGTCGCCGCTGCGGCCAATTGCGGCTCGCTTGCTGTCGCCCGCCGCCCACGCATCGCGCTTCTCGCCACCGGGGATGAACTCGTCCTCCCCGGCACGCCGCTCGGCCCCGATCAGATCGTCGCCTCCAACAGTTTCGGGCTCGCGCCGCTCTTTGCGCCCTATGCCAACGATGTGGTCGACCTCGGCATCGTGCCGGACCGGATCGACCTGCTCCGCGATACGCTCGCCCGCGCCTTTGCTGATGAGCCCGACATTCTCGTCACCACGGGCGGCGCCAGCGTCGGCGAGCATGATCTGGTGCAGGATGTCCTCAAAGATCTGGGCGTCACCCTCGATTTCTGGCGCATCAACATGCGGCCGGGCAAGCCGCTGATGTTCGGCACGCGCGGAAAAACCCTCGTCTTCGGCCTGCCCGGCAATCCGGTTTCGGCCATGGTCACGGCCCTGGTTTTCGTCCTGCCCGCGCTCCGCAAATGGCTGGGCCAGCCCCCACAGGCGTCTTGGCGCCTGCCACTCCTTGCGCCCACGCCGCCGAACACGGCGCGCCGCCATTTCATGCGCGCCCAGCTCGTCCACACCGACACGGGCCCGGGCCTGCTGCCCATCTCCCAGACCGACAGCGGCCACACTTCATCCCTCTCGCGGGCCGACATGCTGATCATCCAGCCCGAGCACGATCCCGGTCAGCCCATCGGCGCGCTGGTTGAGGCCCTGCCGATCAATTTCGGCTAGATCGTCCAGACTCTTGCAGAACATAGACGGAACGCGTATGGTCGTTCCGTCTATGTTCCGATTCTGGGCTCGAGGGGCAAATGCTGACGCGCAAACAACATGAATTGCTGATGTTCATCCACGAAAGGATGAAGGAATCCGGCATTCCCCCCTCCTTTGACGAGATGAAGGACGCGCTCGACCTCGCTTCCAAGTCGGGTATCCACCGGCTCATCACTGCTCTGGAAGAACGCGGTTTTATCCGCCGCCTGCCGAACCGGGCCCGGGCGCTGGAGGTGGTCAAACTTCCCGATTCGATGAACCCCTCGCTCGGCGGTCGCAAAGTGCGGTTCGAGCCGGAAGTCATCGAGGGAAATCTCGGCAAGGTGGCCTCGCCACCGGCGCGCAGCACCGACGATTATGCTCGCCCGATCTCGATCCCGGTCATGGGCCGCATCGCCGCCGGTACGCCGATCGAGGCGATCCAGAGCCATTCCCACACCATTGCCGTGCCGCCTGAAATGCTCGGGCCCGGCGAACACTATGCGCTTGAAGTGCGCGGCGATTCCATGATCGACGCCGGCATTTTTGATGGCGACACCGTGCTCATCAAGAAGCAGGAAGTTGCCTCGACCGGCGAGATCGTTGTCGCCCTCGTCGATGACGAGGAAGCCACGCTCAAGCGCCTGCGCCGCAAGGGCAATACCATCGCCCTCGAGGCGGCCAACCCCGCTTACGAAACCCGCATCTTCCCGCCCGACCGCGTCAAGGTCCAGGGGCGCCTGGTTGGCCTCCTGCGAAAATACTGATGTCGCCGGATCGCGCCTCGCCGGAAACGGTGATGGCGCGTTACGCCGAGTGCATCAATCGGCACGACTTTTCCCTGCTCGTGCCGCTCATCCATCCCGACGCCAGTTTCTGGTTCAGTTCGGGCACCCACAATGGGATCGAGGCTGCCCGCGCCGCCTTCGAAGCCACCTGGCGCAAGCTTGCCGATGAAACCTACTGGCTTGAGGATCTCAGCTGGATTGCCGTCGGCGATACTGCCGCCAGCTGCACCTATGCCCTCCACTGGCGCGCCACTATTGACGGCCATCCCGCCCAAGGCAGCGGCCGCGGCACCACAATCCTCGGCCGCGCCCCCGACGGCTGGCGCATCCGCCACGAGCACCTCAGCCCCTTTCCGCCGATTGCCCACCCCAGTGTCCAGAAAGTTTGCCCTGTGGTTGTCCGGGGCAGCGGCCGGGATCAGGAAATCCTCGTCTTCCACCACCCCCAGGCGGGCGTGCAATTGGTCAAGGGCACGCTGGAGCCCGGCGAAGATCCGGTAACCGGCGACCTACGGGAATTAGCGGAAGAATCCGGTCTCACTGGCCGCGCCGCGGCCGTTCTGGGCACCAGCGACGAGATCGTCGACGGGCAGCTGTAGCATTTCGTAAAAGCGACAGTACCGCCGCCCCCTGACCGCTTCGACTTCTTCACCCGTGATGACGGCGGGCACCTCTTCTCGTTCTTCTGGTGGCGTGTCCGGGATGATCCGGGTACCGACTGGCACATTGACTTCATAAGGGCGCTCGCATTCGTCAGGTCCCACTTGAGCGACTAGACAGCCGCGCAAACCATCGCGTTTCACCACTGGATGACCAGGACAATTGCGCGGCCGCACCAAATCCACCGCGAGCGCGATCTGTCCCTCCCCCTACCAGGGGGAGGCCAGGAGGGGGTGTCTGCTTATGGGCCAACACCCGGCCCCACTTGTTCCCCTTATCCCCGCCCCCAAATTCCCATGCCATCATCCCCCCGTTCCCGCCGATAACACGCGGCGCCGACGAAGCGTCGGGCGGGGAGACGGGCCGCACGGGACGGGCCGCACGGGGTCGCTTGGGCGGGGGCGTGGATGCCGAACACCGGCCGGTGCCGGTTCTGCCTTTCGGGGTCATGCCTCGACGCAGTTCCCAGCACCACCCGCAAGGGGGCCGCTCAAGGCATGCGCCCAAAAAACCGGTCGTGGGAAGCGGCTTTCGCCTCTTCTATTTCTACTATTTCGGGGCGAAAGCCGCTTTTCACCGCGTGCCCGTAGCGCATCGCGACCGTGTCCCCGCGACGCTCCCCTGGAGCCGGGCGGCGTTTCGGCATGTCCATGGAGCGGCAAGCCCTCGGACAAGACAGGCAATAAAAAACTCCCCCGCCATGCGGCGAGGGAGTGAGTCGCAAAATGCCTTGCGTCAGTGGTTGTCGCGCGGAATCCCTTCGGTCTGCGCGATCCGCTGGTATTTTTCCGCCGGCTTAAGAATGGCACCGTTGCCGAGCTGGTCGACGAGGCCGCGCTGGATTTCCTGCCAGGGCGTCTGGTGCTTGGGGAATTTATAGCCGCCATCGGCTTCGAGCGCGGCGCGGCGGGTGGCGATTTCCTCGTTCGAAATCAGGATATCGGCCTCGCCCTTGTTGAGGTCGATGCGCACCCGGTCACCCGTCTTGAGGATGGCGAGGTTGCCGCCAGCCGCCGCTTCCGGGGAAGCATTGAGGATGGACGGAGAACCCGATGTGCCCGACTGGCGACCGTCGCCGATGCAGGCCAGCGAGTGGATGCCCTTCTTGATGAGGTAATCGGGCGGCCGCATATTGACGACTTCCGCTGCACCCGGATAGCCGATCGGACCCGCGCCACGCATGAACAGCAGCGTGTGCTCGTCGATATCGAGCGAGGGATCATCGATCCGGTGGTGATAGTCCTCGGGACCATCGAACACCACCGCCTTGCCCTCGAACATGCCCGGATGCTCGGGGTCGGAGAGATAGCGGTCGCGGAATTCCGGCGAGATCACGCTGGTCTTCATGATGGCGTTGTCGAAGAGATTGCCGCGCAGCACGAGGAAACCAGCTTCGGCCTTGAGCGGATTGTCGAAAGTCCGGATGACCTTGTCGTCCTCGATCACCGTGTTGCGGCAATTCTCGCCCATTGTCTTGCCGTTGACGGTCGGCGCGTTCTCATGAATGAGGCCGTGCTTCATCAACTCGTTGACCACCGCGGGAACGCCACCGGCGTGGTAATAATCCTCGCCCAGATATTCGCCCGCGGGCTGCATGTTCACCAGCAGCGGCACCTTGTGCCCATGCGCCTGCCATTCGTCGATATTGAGTTCGACGCCGATATGGCGAGCGATGGCATTGATATGGATCGGCGCATTGGTCGACCCGCCGATGGCCGAGTTGACCACGATGGCGTTGAGGAAGTTTTCCTTGGTCAGGATGTCGGAGGGCTTCAGATCCTCATGCACCATCTCCACCGCACGCTTGCCGGTGCGATAGGCCATTTCCTGGCGGTCGCGATAGGGCGCCGGAATGGCCGCCGAACCCGGCAGCTGCATACCGAGAGCCTCGGCCAGCGAGTTCATGGTCGAGGCCGTGCCCATGGTGTTGCAATAGCCGGTCGACGGGGCCGACGAGGCAACGAGCTCGATGAATTTCGGATAGTCGATCTCGCCGGCGGCCAGCATCTGGCGGGCCTTCCAGACGATGGTGCCCGAACCGGTCCGTTCGCCCTTGTGCCAGCCATTGAGCATGGGGCCCACAGACAGCGCGATGGCCGGAATGTTGACGGTTGCCGCGCCCATCAGCATGGCAGGCGTGGTCTTGTCGCAACCGATGGTCAGCACGACGCCGTCGAGCGGATAGCCATAGAGCACTTCGACGAGACCGAGATAGGCAAGGTTGCGGTCAAGGCCCGCCGTCGGGCGCTTGCCGGTCTCCTGGATCGGATGGACCGGGAACTCGATGGCAATGCCACCGGCCTCGCGGATACCTTCGCGGACGCGCTCGGCCAGCACCACGTGGTGACGGTTGCAGGGGCTGAGGTCCGAACCGGTCTGGGCGATGCCGATGATCGGCTTGCCGGACTGCAGCTCCTCGCGCGACACGCCATAGTTCATGTAGCGCTCGAGATAGAGCGCGGTCATGTCCGGATTGTCGGGATTGTCGAACCACGCGCGCGAACGCAACTTGCGAGCGCCGTTGCCGCCATTCTCTGCAGTCATATTGCTTGTTCCTTGAAGTGTCCGCCGAAGCGAACGCGGGCCTTGAGTTGCATCGTTCTATCACGCCAAACGGCGCTGTGAATGTGTCTGGCGTAAAAAATCATACAATTTCGTCTCACGGAACGTTAAGGGGAAGACATCTGTCGGAACGCCGCAAAAATCTTACCTGGCGAGCGGACCGGCACTGGTGATTGATCTTGGCGGGAGATGGAGAGCCATGAATGCGCTCGATGGGGGTTTCCGGGTTCGCCGAACTTGGATTAGGGTCCCGCCGAATTCAGAGGCGTGCTGGGGAGGTTCGGCAGGTGAGTGAGTCTGTGGCTTGGATTGCCGTTGATTGGGGAACGTCCAATCTGCGGGCTTGGGGGATGAGCGAGAGCGGCGCCATTGTGGCCACCGCCAGTTCGGACCGGGGCATGGGCAAGCTCCAGCGCGAGGAATTTTCTGGCGCGCTGGGCGAGATCGTCGAGGCACTGCAGGTGTCAGAACCGGTTGATGTCCTCATCTGCGGCATGGCTGGGGCCCGTCAGGGCTGGATCGAAGCGCCCTATCTCGAAGCCCCCACGGATCTGCGCGGCCTTCATGCCGGCGCGGTCCATCCCGATGCCGGCACTGACCGCTATACCGTCTCGATCCTTCCCGGCGTCTGCCAACGCACCGGCGGCGAAAATGTCATGCGCGGCGAGGAAACCCAGCTGCTCGGGCTCGCGAGTCTCATCCCCGGCTATTCGGGTCTCGTCTGCCTTCCGGGCACGCATTCGAAATGGGCACGGCTCGACGGCACGCGGATCGAGAGTTTCACCACCGCAATGACGGGTGAAATCTTCGAAATCCTAAAAACTCACTCGGTGCTGCGCCACTCCCTCGGCGGTGAGCTCGACGGGCCGACGCGGGAGGCGGGCTTTGACGCCGGCGCTGCCGATGGCTTGGCAAGGCCTGCGGATCTCCTTGGGCAATTGTTCCGTGTGCGCGCTGCCGCCCTTCTCTCAGACCGCGACGCCGCCTGGTGCGCCGGCTATCTCTCGGGCCTGCTCATCGGCACCGAGATTGCCGCCAATCGAGACCAGATCGGTAACCACCCCGTTCCGCTTATCGGCTCGGCTGGCCTTTGCGCCCTCTATGTCCGGGTGCTGGAAATGGCCGGCGCCTCGGGCCGCATCGTCGATGCGACCGAGGTCGTCCTCGCCGGTCTCAAAACTGCCCGCGCCAACGCCTGAAGGATCCTGCTGCCATGTCCCATCGCCACATCATCGCCATCCTGCGCGGCATCACCCCCGAAGAAGCCGTGCCCGTGTGCACAGCGCTTGTTGAGGCCGGGATTACTCTCATCGAGGTTCCGCTCAATTCCCCCAACGCCACCGAGAGCATTTCCCGCGCCGCAGCGGCTCTGTCGGACAGGGCTGAGATCGGCGCTGGCACGGTTCTCTCTGAGGAAGACGTGCGCGCCGTTGCCCAGGCGGGTGGCACGTTCATCGTGTCTCCCGACACCCATGAGCCAGTAATCGCCGAGACTGTGCGGCTTGGCCTGAAATCCTATCCGGGCGTGTTCAGCCCAAGCGACGCGTTCCGGGCGATCCGCGCCGGCGCAACGGGCCTTAAATTCTTCCCCGCCGAAGTGCTGGGATCAAAGGGGATCAAGGCCCTGAAGGCCGTGCTGCCCCCGTCCCTACCGCTCTATGCAGTGGGCGGGGCCAATCCCGACAATTTCGATGAGTTCTTTGCTGTCGGCTGCGCCGGCTTCGGCCTTGGAACTTATATTTATACCCCCGGCCGCAGCGCCGCCGAAGTCGGCCAGCGCGCCGCCACGGCAGTTGCCGCCTATGACAAGGGAGCCACGGCATGACCGAGACGGCACGCCTGCTTATCGACAGCAAATGTTCACTGGGCGAAGGCCCGATCTGGCATCCCGGCCGGCAGCAATTGTTCTTCTTCGATATCGTCGAACAAAGCCTCTATGCCGCCGATGAGACCGGCGAGATCGTCGAGAGCTGGCTGTTCAACGAAAGCGTTGCGGCAGCAGCGATCGTCGATAACGACACCTTGGCCATCGCCACGGAAAATGGCCTCATCCGCTTCGACCTCACCGTGGGCGGCATCAACAGGATCGAGGATATCGAGCGCGACGTCCCCACCAACCGTGCCAACGACAGCCGCGTTCATCCCTCCGGGGCCTTCTGGATCGGCACCATGGTCAAGGAAGGAAGCGCCAAGGCCGGCGCCGTCTATCACTACCGGGCGGGCACGCTGACCACGATCATCCCGAGCGCAGCCATTCCCAACGCCACCTGCTTTTCACCGGACGGGCGCATCGCCTATTGGAGCGACACCGCGACCAAAAAGATTATGAAGTGCAAAACCGATCCGCAGACCGGCATGCCGATCGGCGACTGGGAACTGTTCGCTGACGTTTCCGGCCATCGCGGCTCTCCCGACGGCGCCGTCGTGGACAGCGAAGGCTATGTCTGGAACGCCCGCTGGGGCGGCCATTGCGTCGTGCGGCATGCGCCTGACGGCTCGGTCGACCGGGTGATCGAGGTTCCGGCCAGCCAGGTGACCTGTCCATCCTTTGGCGGCAAGGACCTCAAGACCCTCTTCATCACCACCGCAGCCATCGGCCTCTCGGACGAACAGCTGGCCAAGGAACCGTCTGCGGGCGGCGTCTTCGCCATCGAACTCGACGTCGCCGGTCTGCCTGAATCTACAGTCATCCTCTGAGCACTCACATGACCATCAGCCCTGCCCTTGGCGTCTGCTACTATCCCGAACACTGGCCTGAAGACTGGTGGGCCCGTGACGCCGAGCGCATGGCTGAGGTCGGCATCAAATATGTCCGCATCGGCGAGTTCGCCTGGTCACGGCTGGAGCCGGCCCCCGGCGATCTGCGGCTCGACTGGATGATCCGCGCCATGGATGTGCTTGGTGCACAGGGGCTGAAAGTCATCGTCGGCACGCCCACGGCAACGCCGCCGCGCTGGATGATCGACAAGCATCCGGACATGCTGGCCGTCGATGCCAACGGCCGCCAGAAGGGGTTCGGATCCCGCCGCCACTACGACTTCTCCCACCTGGGCTATCGGGAAGAGTGCGCCCGCATCACGCAGATTCTCGCGGACGCACTGAGCGATCACCCGGCATTGGGTGGCTGGCAAACCGACAATGAATATGGCTGCCACGGCACGACCTATTCCTATTCGCCGGCAGCGCTGAGTGGTTTCCGCGACTGGCTCGGCAAGCGTTACGGGTCCGTCGAAGCTCTGAACGAGGCGTGGGGCAATGTGTTCTGGTCGATGGAGTACAATTCGCTCGACCAGATCGAGCTGCCAAACCTCTTGGTCTGCGAGCCTATCCCGATCCACGACCTCGATTTCCGGCGCTATTCGTCCGATCAGGTGTCGGCCTTCAACAAGGTCCAGTACGACATCCTCAAGGCCAGGCGCCCGGACCTGCCGGTCATTCATAACTTCATGAGCCGCTACAGTGAGTTCGACCATTATGATCTGGCTGAAACGCTGGATGTGGCGAGCTGGGATTCCTATCCCATCGGCCATCTCGCCGTCAGCGACGAGCCCGACGACACCAAGCGCCAGTACATGCGCCAGGGTGACCCGGATAATGCCGCCTTCCATCACGATCTCTACCGTACCGTCGGTCACGGCCGCTGGTGGATCATGGAACAACAACCGGGTCCGGTGAACTGGGCCCAGTTCAATCCCGATCCCCTGCCCGGCATGGCCCGCCTCTGGGCCTGGGAAGCCTTCGCCCATGGCGCCGAGGTCGTGTCCTACTTCCGCTGGCGTCAGGCGCCGTTCGCGCAGGAGCAGATGCATGCGGGGCTGTTGCGTCCGGACAGCGAACCCGCGCCGGCGTTTGCGGAAGCAAGCCAGGTCGCCCGTGAACTCGCCGCGACAGGCCTTGCAGGAACAGCCGGCAAGGCGCCCCTCGCCCTGGTGTTTGACTATGAGAGCGAATGGGCCTGGGACGTGCAGCCCCAATCGAAGGGCTTCAATCACGGCGCCCATGTCCGCGAAATCTACAGCGCCTTCCGCAAGCATGGTGTCGATATCGACATCCTCTCGCCCAAGACAACGAGCTTTTCCGGCTACGACATCGTCGCCATTCCGGCCCTCTTCGCCTGGTCAGACGAATTGCGCGAAGCCATTGAGAACTTCGATGGCTATCTGCTGATCGGGCCCCGCAGCGGTTCGAAGACCAAGAACTTCTCCATCCCCAGCCGTCTCGGCCCCGATCTGTCGCCCAACCTGCTCGATGCCCGCGTCACCCGGGTAGACAGTGTCCCGGGCCATGTTTCGATTACGGTCAAGGGCGGCGGAGCCACGCGCCTCTGGCGAGAAAAGGTTGAGACGCGCGGAGAGATCGTCATCGAGGACAATGAAGGCGTGCCGGTGCTGATCGCGCAGGGCAAGCTCTTCTACCTCACCGCTAGCGGTGACCGGGCGCTGATCCAGCGCGTCGCCGATCATCTGATTGCCGAGTCCGACCTGCCGGTGCTGAACCTGCCGGCCGGTGTGCGGGCGCGGTGCCGCGGCGGCTACCGCATCTATGTGAACTATTCCACCGGCACCGCCCAGCTGAACCCGTCTTCCGACGAGACCGGCTATGTCGTTGGCGGGGCGGAAATCCCCGGCGCTGGCGTCACTGTCGCCAAACTCGCCACGGCCGATTGATATGGACGATTGCCGGGCGCACATCGAAGCGCCCGGCAGCTGCGTCCCAGGCCAGCCAGTGGACACCGTGCCGCTCCAGCTCATAGGGGCCGATCACCATATTCCCGGATCGACACCAGGCCGGAACGGCCGCCCGGCTGATCACCAGATCATTGCCGAAACAGTCCTCGGCAAAGGCCGCTGCATTGCGCACGATGGCCGTGGTGAACGCGCCATTGCTGACGATGCACTCAAGCCCGTCGCAGCGCGCGCCCGAATGGCTTGCTGCGATCTCGGCCTGATAGTGGCGGCTCCACATCGACGGCAAAGCTGCCCGTGCGTCCGCTGGCTAGCGCCAGCCCATCGCCATCACCATCGCGGATCGCAATAGCCTGCGTCGTATCGGCGATGAGAACATCAGGCCGCGCCGCAAAGCCAAACAGCAGGACGAACGGGACGGCCAGAACCGGACCGAGAAATCGCCATCGCCCCGCGAGAAACGCGAACCAGGCGAGGGAAGCCAGGCCGACCAGCAGCGCCCCATAGGTCAGGAGAGGGTTACCGGTAAACCCGGCGCTCCACCCGGCGACCAGTTCTGCCACGTCGACCATGCGATCAATATTCCAACCCATCAATTGGAGGAACGGCCCGTCAACGCCGAAGGGCATGGCGACCACGGCCAGCACGCCGAACCACATGATGAAGCTGACGAACGGCAGCGCCAGCACATTGCCCAGCACCCCGAGCGGGGCCGTCTGCTGGAAATGATAAGCGGAGAAGAGCAATGTCGCGAGGCCAGCGATGAAGCTTGTTGCCGCTGTGGCAAGCACGAAGCGGAAGAAGCGTTCGAGCGCGCCATATTTTCCGGCACCCGCCCGCCGCGGCAGCTCGTAGACGCCAATCAGCGCAACCACGGCGGCGAATGACAGCTGAAAGCTGGGGCGGAAGACGCTGGTCGGCTCTAGGACGATAATAACCAGTGCGGCAATGGCGACATTGCGCATGGTCAGCGCGCGCCGCCCCACGAGCGCAGCGCCAAAGATCAACGCCAGCATCAGCGTTGAGCGAAAGGCCGGCACATTGTCCGGACCACCCGCAAGAAGCAGATACCCAAAAGCGGCAAGGAGCCCGGCAATTGCAGCGATCTTCTTGCTTGGCCAGGCCACCAGCATGGGCAGGGAAGCGAGCGCCAGCCGCACCAGCCAGAAGATGCCACCGGCGACAATGGAGAGGTGGAGGCCCGAGATTGAGTAGACATGGGCGAGACCCGACGCGGCCATGACATCGCGGATTTCATCGGTGATCGCGCTCTGGTCGCCAACCATCATCGCCCTGCCGATGGCTGCACTATCCGGCGCGAGGGCAAGGTCGACGCGGCCGCCGATGTGGTTGCGAAGCGCCTGAACTCGGCGACCGATGTCTGTGTCGTCGCCGCGCGACAGCACCTCGAGCCCGCTGGTCACCCCTCCGTAAGCGCCGATCCCAGCGAAATAGGAATGGAACTGTCCGTCATGCGTGCCCGGCAGCACCGGGGCCGGGCACCGGCGTCAGCCGCAGATTGGCGCTGAAGCGATCGCCGGGTTCCAGCACCGGCTCCAGCGGCACAAGCAGGCGCGCCCGCCGGATCGGCACGGCCCTTGCTCCGTCGACTGGCGTCAGTTCAGACACGACCACCCGGCGTCCCGCCGCATCGGTGGACAGCACTTCGTCAACGAGGACTGCATAGTGCCCAAAGCTGGGGAAGCGCAGCATTTCCGTGCCGAAGGTCAGGGCATGTGCCGGTAACAGGCAGAAACCCGCCCAGAGCGACCACAGTTGCACGGCGACCCGCACCCCTGCCAGCGACTGCCGCAACATGGCTCGCAGCAGAGCCGCGCAGACCAACAAGGTGCCAAGTGCAAAGAATGGGAGGCCGGGTTCCTCAGGAAGGGCCGCGTAGACAACAAGCCCGACAATGAGGCCAAACGGCAGGAGCACGAAGTGGCGCCGCTGGCTGCCAGCCTCAGCCAGACCCTCGCGTAACGAGGTCGCTACCCTTTTGAAGGATGAGTCCGGCCGGCGCCGCCCCTGCCAGCCGGGCGCTTGCGCTGTCATCGCGCGGCCCCGGTGTCGACTTGTCGCCCCCTGCCCAGACACGCTGCGCACCCCTGCCCTTGCGCTCAAGCCCGCCTATGCTACACACGGCCTCAAATTGATCCAATCCCTCCGGTTATCATGTCTCAGGTTGTCACTCGCTTCGCCCCGTCCCCCACCGGATATCTGCACATTGGCGGCGCCCGCACGGCGCTGTTCAACTGGGCCTTTGCCCGGAACCAGGGCGGCAAGATGCTGCTGCGCATCGAGGACACCGACCGCGAACGCTCGACCGATGCAGCCGTCGTGGCGCTCATTGACGGGCTGAAGTGGTTGGGGCTCGACTGGGAGGGCGAGCCGATCAGCCAGTTCGAGCGCGCACCGCGCCATGCGGAAGTCGCCCATGAGCTCGTGAAGATGGGTCATGCCTACTACTGCTATTGCTCGCCCGAAGAACTCGACAAGATGCGCGAAGACGCCCGCGCTGCCGGCAAGCCGCCGCGCTACAACGGCTATTGGCGCGGCCGCGACGCGTCCGAGGCCCCGGAGGGCGTCAAGCCGGTCGTGCGCATCAAGGCCCCGCTCAGCGGTGAAATCGTCGTGCACGATCACGTACAGGGCGAAGTCGTGTTCAAGACCGAGAACCTCGACGACTTCATCATCCTGCGTTCCGACGGCACCCCGACCTATATGCACGCCGTTGTGGTCGACGACCATGACATGGGCGTTACCCACATCATCCGTGGCGACGACCACCTCACCAATGCCGCCCGTCAGATCATCATCTACAACGCCATGGGCTGGACCGTGCCGGAGATGTCGCACATCCCGCTGATCCACGGCCCTGATGGCGCAAAGCTCTCCAAGCGCCACGGCGCGCTCGGCGTGGAAGCCTATCGCCAGATGGGCTATTTGCCCGCGGCGCTGCGCAACTATCTCGCACGCCTCGGCTGGAGCCATGGCGACGACGAAATCTTCTCGACCGAGCAGATGGTGGAATGGTTCTCGCTCGAAGCGCTGAACAAGGGTGCGGCCCGCTTCGACTTCGTCAAGCTTGAGAACATCAACGGCCTCTATATCCGCGAGGCCCAGCCCGCTGATCTTTATGAGATCATGCTGTCCACGGCCCAGGAAGTCGGCCGCGATGTCGACCATGCCGGTCTCAGCGCCAACAAGGACACCGTTCTGGCCGCGATTCCCGAACTGCAGCCGCGCGCCAAGACCGTGCTCGAGCTGATCGATCTCGCCCAGTTCATCTATGCGATCCGCCCGATCGCGCCGGACGCTGCCGCCGCCGCCTTGCTGACGGCCGATGCCCGTACGGTGCTGGCGAGTATTGCCGATACGTTAGGGGGGCTTAACGAATGGTCAGTACCGGCTATCGACGCAGCCATGCGCAGACTGGCCGAGGAGAAGGGTCTGAAGCTGGGCAAACTGGCACAGCCCCTGCGTGCAGCCCTTACGGGACGCACGGTTTCGCCGGGTATTTTCGAAGTGATGGTGCTGATCGGCCGGGACAAATCCATGGCCCGCCTGAACGACCAGATCGCGCAATAACCGGGCCAGGCAAGGGTAGGCCATGCCTACCCTATCGGTTGCCTGTAGAGGGGGAAAGCTGATACCTCTGCGGCAGCAATTGGCACCGTTTCCGGTGCCTGCCCAGCCCTAATTCCAGAATTGTCTTTTAAGGGCCGCGGCGTAGCGAGGAGAGCTAAATGACCGACAAAGTCGCCAAACTCGTCATCGGAGATGAAACCCACGAATTCCCGATATTGAGTGGGTCCGTAGGACCGGATGTCGTCGATATCCGATCGCTCTACGCCAAGACTGGCATGTTCACCTACGACCCGGGGTTCACCTCGACCGCGGCCTGCGACAGCGCCATCACCTATATCGACGGCGACAAGGGCGAACTGCTCTATCGCGGTTACCCCATCGAACAGCTGGCCGATAAATCCAACTACCTCGAAGTCTGCTATCTGCTGCTCTACGGCGAGCTTCCGAGCAAGACCCAGTTTGCCGAGTTCGAAGAACTCGTGACGCGCCACACCATGGTGCACGAGCAGATGCACTACTTCTATCGCGGCTTCCGTCGCGACGCGCATCCGATGGCCATCATGACCGGCGTGGTCGGCGCCATGGCAGCCTTCTATCACGACTCGACCGACATCAATGACCCGCAGCAGCGCGAGATCGCATCGATCCGAATGATTGCAAAGATCCCGACGCTCGCGGCAATGGCCTACAAATATTCGGTCGGCCAGCCCTTCGTTTATCCGCGCAACGACCTCGGCTATGCCGCGAACTTCCTGCACATGTGCTTCTCGGTTCCGGCTGAAGAGTACAAGGTCGACCCGAAGATCGCCCGCGCCATGGATTTGATCTTCACGCTCCATGCCGATCACGAGCAGAACGCGTCGACTTCGACCGTGCGCCTGTCCGGTTCGTCCGACGCCAATCCGTTTGCCTGTATCGCAGCTGGCGTGGCCTGCCTCTGGGGCCCTGCCCATGGCGGCGCCAACGAAGCCTGCCTCAACATGCTGCGCGAAATCGGCACCGTTGACCGCATTCCCGAATTCATCGCCCGCGCCAAGGACAAGAACGACCCGTTCCGCCTCATGGGCTTCGGTCACCGCGTCTACAAAAACTTTGACCCGCGCGCGACGGTCATGCAGAAGACGGCCAAGGAAGTGCTGGCCATCCTCGGTGTCGAAAACAACCCGACCCTGCAGGTTGCCCAGGAGCTCGAGCGCATCGCGCTGGAGGATCCGTACTTCATCGACCGCAAGCTCTACCCGAACGTCGACTTCTACTCTGGCGTAATTCTGGACGCGATCGGGTTCCCGACCTCCATGTTCACCGTGCTGTTCGCCGTTGCCCGTACCGTTGGCTGGATCAGCCAGTGGAAGGAAATGATCGGCGATCCGCAGAAGAAGATCGGCCGCCCACGCCAGCTCTACAACGGCGCCAGCGAGCGCGACTACACTCCGATCAGCGCTCGCTGATCCTGCTTCGAAGAAAAAAGGCCCCGCTCTCGAGCGGGGCCTTTTTCAATTGTGCGGATAGTAGCGGAGGATGCGCTCGGCCGGATCGACCCGCGGTTCGCCCTCTGCGCCGTTTTCCATGAGGTCGCGGATCCGCGAGAAACCAGCGAGCTGCGCCGCCGCTACGTCGGGCCCGTCGAGGAGGCTCTTCACCTCGGCCACCAGTGCTGCGGGATCGGGCTCCAGCTGCAGCACTTCGGGGACGAGATCCCTGTCGAGAATGGCATTGGGCAACGAGGCGTATTTCACCTTGTACTTTACCCAGCGCTTGGCCTGTCCCTTGTCGGCGACATATGTTGTGACCATCGGAACACCGGCCAGCGCGAGCTCCAGCGTCACCGTTCCGGTAACGGCAACTGCACCAATCGAGGCCGTCAGTGCCTCGGCCCTCTGCTCGTCGGCGGTGATGACCTCAACCGGCACCGGCCAGGTGCTGGTCTCGCGCTCAACCCGGCCCTTGAGACGGCGCGGTGTGGGAAGGACAAAACCGGTAACGCGCGGATGACCGGCAAGCGCTGTCGCGACGTCGCGCATCAGCGGCAGGTGGCGGCGCAATTCCCCTTCGCGGCTACCAGGCAACAGCATCAAGGGGCCGGTATCAGGCACTTCTGCGCGCTGGGTAAAGGCCTGCGTGGCCGGGTGGCCGATATAGCTCGTCTCGGGGCCGCCGGCACTGCGCATGAAAGCGGGTTCAAACGGCAGAACGGCGAGAATTTCGCGGAATTTTGGCGACAGCGCCTTGGCCCGTTCGGGCTTCCAGGCCCAGACGGCAGGGGCCACGCAGAGCACGACCGGAATTTCGGGCGCGCGCTTATGGACCTGCTTGGCTACGATCGCATTGAAAACCTGAGAGTCGACGAGAACGGCGACATCGGGCTTGGCCTCGACGATGGCCCGTGCCACCTGCCGTGCCCGCCACAAAAGCTTGGGCAGACGGGGCAAAACATCTGCCCAGCCCATGACCGAGAGCTCATTCATGTCGAAAAAGGACTTCATGCCAAGGGCAGCGAGCGCATCGCCCCCTACCCCGGCAAATTGAAGCGGAACGCGCGCCTGCAGTCGCGACACGAGATCAGCGGCAATGCGGTCGCCGGATGGCTCGCCCGCAAGGATAAAAAGACGAAGCGGGCTCGTCATGACAGCAACTCTTATTCTTGTTCTGATGTATCGCGCGGCTGCACCAGCGGGCGATCCTCGGCGGTGATAAAATTCACCACGTCCTGCACCAGCGGCTTGTCCTTGAACATTTCCGCTGCATCTTCAACGCGTTCGCGCAAAGTGCCCTCTTCCGAGAAGATCATGCGATAGGCGGCGCGAAGCGAATGGATCGCCTCCCGGTCAAACCCGCGGCGCTTGAGGCCGACGAGATTAAGACCGCCCAGCCGAGCACGATTGCCCACGGCCAAACCATAGGGAATGACATCGGCGTCGATCATACTCTGGGCACCGATGAAGGCGTGGTGACCAATACGGACGAACTGGCGAACCGCGCAGATGCCACCAAAACCGACGTGATCGCCGACGATGGAGTGACCTGCCAAGCCAACATAGTTTGCCAGAACGACGTTATTGCCGACCTGACAGTCGTGCGCGACATGCGAGCAGGCCATCAGCAGGCAGTCATTGCCGATCCGCGTATAGAGCCCGCCGCCTTCCGTGCCCGGATTGATGGTCACCGACTCGCGAATTGTGTTGCGTTCACCGATCTCGAGGTAGGATTCTTCGCCGTGGAACTTGAGATCCTGCGGCTGATGACCAATCGAGGCGAAGGGATAAATGCGCGTCTGCGCACCGATCGTGGTGCGGCCGGTGACGACAGCATGCGAGATCAGCTCGACATTGTCGCCCAGGACGACATCATCGCCAACAGTGCAGAACGGACCAATGCGAACACCGGCACCGAGGCGAGCGCCGCTACCGACGATCGCTGTAGGATGAATTTGGGTGTCAGTCACCGCCGGCCTCAGAAATCATTGCGGTGATCTCTGCCTCCGCAACGATGACGCCATTTACCTTGGCCTCAGCGCGATAGCGGCCGACATTGCGGCGGCGCTGGATCTTGGTGACGTGATATTCGAGGGTATCGCCAGGGCCCGCCGGGCGGCGGAAGCGCGCCTTGTCGACGCCAAGCAGCATGACGATGCTCTTCTTGTCGTCGCGCGAATCATGGCGGATCGCGATGGCGCCGCAAACCTGCGCCATGCCCTCGATGATGAGGACGCCAGGGAAGATTGGCGTGCCCGGAAAGTGACCCTGGAACGCAGGCTCGTTGACGGTGACGTTCTTGATGCCGATCGCCGAGTCGTCGCCGTCGATCTCGATAATCCGGTCAATCATGAGCATCGGATAACGGTGCGGCAGCGTGCTGAGGATATCCGTGATGCTCATCGCATCCAGTTCGGTGGCCTCGTTTACGGCGTCGGTCATACCCGCTTGTCCCCTTTAGACAATTTCCTCATGGCGGCCATTTCCCGCCAGAAGTCTCTTATATCCTGCGCAGGAGCTCCGGCAAGCTTGGAACCGGCTGGCCAGTCTTTGGTCACAGCAGCCCTGCCATGCACAACCGAGCCAGCTCCGATCCGCAGGTGGCCCGAAGTGCCGACGCCGCCACCCATCAGGACGCCGTCTTCGACAATGGTCGAGCCTGACAACCCGCTCATGGCGGCGATAAGGCAATTGCGCCCGATCCGGCAATTGTGCCCGATCTGCACAAGATTATCGATCTTTGTGCCATCCCCGATGACAGTGTCACCGAGCGCGCCGCGGTCGATCGTGCTGTTCGCGCCGATTTCGACGCGGTCCTGCACAATGACACGACCGAGCTGTGGAATTTTCTTGTTGGCCGAACCATGGTCCAGCCACCCGAAACCCTCGGTTCCGAGGCGCACGCCGGCGTGGATAACCACTTCGTTGCCGATATGGGTGCAGTCGATTGTGCAATTGCTGGCAATCGTGCAGTTGCGGCCAATGGTGACACCCGGCCCGATCACGGTATTGGCGCCGATCACCGTGCCGCGGCCAATTTCAACGCCGGCGCCAACCACGACATTGGAGCCAATGGTCACGTCGCGCTCGAAAATTGGCGCACCGAGATCCTCACGCTGCCCGAGGATGACCGAACGCGTGCTGGAGGGATAAAGACGCTCCAGAATGTCAGCGAACAGATTGTGGGTCTTGGGCGTGACAATCGCCAGCGTACCCTGCGGCACATCATCAACCAGCGCCTGGCTGATCAGGGCGAGGCCCGCTTTTGTCCGGCGCAAATCGGCCGCATAGCTGGGATGGGCAGCCAGAACCAGATCGTCCGGTCCGGCAAGTTCGAGCTCGTTCACGCCACTAACGACGCGATCCGGGTCAGCCAGACTGGCAACGAGATCCTGGCGACCAAGTTCGGCCAGCAGGGCTCCAATGGTGATGGAGCCTGCAAATCGATGAAAACGCGTGTCAACCATGACGTCACTTCAAAAGAAAGAGCCGCGGCGCTACCGCCCCGCGGCTCAATGAATTCTTCCAGAACGTCTCGACTACAGAAGGGTCGAAAGTGTGACCTGGAAGACCTGGGTACGGTCGGCAGTCGATTTGTTCAGCACGTGGGCGAAATCGCCACGCAGCGGACCAAACGGCGAGTCCCAGATCAGCGAAGCGCCGATCGAAGTACGCCATGGCGAATCCTGGCTTGCGGCATCGACCGGCACGGCACCGATATTCGGCATACCGTCGATCCAGGCTGCGTCAGCCCAGACAGCACCGCTGAGGCCGTAGCTTTCCGGCAGAGCCGGGATCGGGAACTCGATCTCAGCCGAGACGCCGGCATACATGGTGGCGCCGAGATATTCGCCGCTCGTCAGGCGCGGGCCAATGCCACGTCCCTGGAAGCCACGGATAAGGTTCGGACCCGGCATGAACGCTTCGACCGAATGCACGCCGCTGTTGTCGAGGCTGTTGATCACGCCAGCCTGGCCACGGACGCTTGCAACAATGCCGGTGTCCTGCATGACCGGGATGAAGTAGCGACCACGGGCCTCAGTCTTCAGCAGGTTATGATCCCAGCCGATATACTGCTGGGTGAACGTGGCATAAAGGCCCTCGGTCGGGTTCTTCATGTCGTCGAGGCCATTCCAGGTCAACGAGTAGCCGACGAAGGCCTTGTTGAATTCCTGGTTATGCGAAACCAGCGACGACTGGAACTGCGGATTGTCCTTCTCGTCGGAAATCACGCGACGCTCGTATCCGCCGAACAGCGAAGCCGAGAGTGCGCTGGTGATCGGCACGCCGAAGCGCAGCTGACCGCCGGTGATCTGCGAGCCATAGAACGTCGTGGTCGTTTCGTCGTAGATGCGATGGTACGCATCGACTCCGGCAGCAACCTTGAGGCCCATGAAGCGCGGTTCGGTGAACGAGAAGTCGAACGTCCGGCCGGCCTGGGTAGCGCCAACGGCGGCACGCAGATACTGGCCACGACCAAGGAAGTTGCGTTCCGTCAGCGAGATTTCGCCAAGGATGCCGTCCGTGGTCGAATAGCCGGCGGTTGCGCCGTATTCGCCGGTCGAGGTTTCCGTCACGTTGATGTTCAGGACGACCTTGTCTGGAGCAGAGCCCGGACCGGTGGACACTTCAACGTTGGAGAAGAAGCCAAGCGCTTCGATGTTGTTGCGGCCGCGAATGACCATCGAGCGGTTGAACGGGTCGCCTTCACCGAATTCCAGCTCACGACGGATAACGAAGTCGCGGCTCTTGGTGTTGCCGGTGATGTTGATGCGCTCGACATAGATGCGCGCGCCCTCGTCCACCAGATAGGTGATGTTGAAGGTGTTGGTCGCGACATCACGATCAAGACGCGCACGGACGTCAGCGAAGGAATAACCCTGGGCCGTCGCTTCGTAGGCCATCTCTTCGATGGAGCGCTGCAGGTCGGCGACGGAGTACTGGGCACCCTTGCCGGTGCGCACGGTGCCGCGCAGCACATCGGTGTTCAGACCGCTGATGCTGGTCTCGATACCGACATTGCCGAACTCGTAGCGTTGGCCTTCATTGATGGTGAAATTGATGAAGTAGGCGTTCTTGGCGGCATCGTATTCAGCAACCGAGTTCACCTGCGCATCAGGATAGCCACGGTTGGCGTAATAGATGCGCAGACGCTCACGGTCGACGGCAAGCTTCTGCTCGTCATAGCTGTCGTCACGCAGGAGCCAGCTGAGAAGGCCGGTTTCCTTGGTGAGCATCGTGCCCTTGAGATTGCCGGCGCCGATCGCATTGTTGCCAGTGAAGTTGATCGCAGCGATACCCGCGCGCTCACCTTCGTTGATCTGGAACAGAACACGGACGCGACCATCATTGGTCGGCTCGGTGCGTGCGGTCACGCCAACACCGAGGAAGCCATCACGGTCATAAGCCTGACGGATGCTCTCGATATCGGAAGCAAGTCGCTGCTGGGTGTAGATACCGGATGCAGAGACATCCACCATGGCCAGAAGCTGAGAGTCGGAGAAACGCCGGTTGCCCTCGAACAGGACAGAACCAACCAACTGTTCCTGAGCATGCGCGACGACAACGCCCAGCACCGGAATTCCGGCACCAATCATGGGGCTCGCCCCCATAATCGCGATCGCGGAAACCGCGCCACGCATAAGCTTGGTGGGGTTAATCATATTGTTATTGCCTTCTGCGACCGGCTTGGAGAATCGACATACGCACACTCCCCCAAGCTAACTCCATTGACCTGTTTTACTGTTTTTTTAACCACGGACAAGCCGGAAGCCGTGACGAGGTTAGCAATTCATTGGTGCGCTGGCATTCGTGCAACACCTTGCGAACCAAGGTTAACCAGATGTTACCGCAGAATCCCAAAATGGTCGAAAACCGTGTCGTTGAACAGGGTGAAGACCATAAGGCAGAGCACCAGCGCAAAACCGAAGCGGAAACCCATCTCCTGCACTCTCATGCTGAGCGGGCGCCCGCGGACGGCCTCAATGAGATAATACATGAGGTGGCCGCCGTCGAGCATGGGAATGGGCAAAAGGTTGAATATCCCAATATTGAGCGACAGCAAGGCCATAAGGTTGATCAGTGCGATCACCCCCAGCGTGGCCACTTCACCCGATACCTTGGCCACTTTAACCGGCCCGCTGAGCTGCTCGACGTCGCCGCGACCAACGAAGAAATCGCCGAGGAACTGGCCGGTGCGCTGGACGATGAAGCGAATTTCCTCAACCGTCATGCCAATGGCCTCGACGGGACCGGGCCGATACAGCGTCAGGTCGGCTTCAGCGATGCTGCGGCTCACGCCAATGCGCCCGACCCGCTGGTTGTTGCCGAACCGATCTTCGACATCCACGGCTTCCGGCGTGATCGCAAAGCTCTCAACGGCACCATTGCGCTCGAGCTCGATCTGCACCGGCCGCGCCGGGCTGGTGGCCACATACCGCTGAAAATCCTCAAAGCCGCGGACGACATAGCCGTCCACGGCGACGATCTCGTCACCGGGAAGAAAACCTGCAGCCTCTGCAACCGACCCCGGCAGGACCTCTCCAATTACCGCAGGCACGGTGTAGCGACCGTAGCCCAGCAGCAGGGCGTAGAGAATGAGGAAGGTCAGGATGATGTTGGCGATCGGCCCTGCCGCCACGACCGCAATGCGCTGCCAAACCGACTTGTTGACGAAGAGGTGCGGCGCCAGCGCCGGATCCTGAAACATCGGAGACTCGGTGTCGGGAACACTTGCCGCGTTCATGTCCCCCACGAACCGGACATAACCGCCGAGCGGAATAGCCGAAATACGCCAGCGCGTGCCCTGCTTGTCGTTCCAGCCGATGAGCTCTCGCCCAAAACCGATCGAGAAGGTGTGGATCGCCACTCCGTTCCAGCGCGCAACGAGATAGTGCCCCATTTCGTGCACGAACACGATCACGGTGAGGACCGCCAGAAACGGTACCACGTAGGACAGAAGCCACATCACAAAGTCGAGCATGCCAGTTCCACTTGTCGCGGATGAACCGCTGGGGACATCACCAGTACAGCAGCCCTTCGGCCACCGAGCCGAAGCCGCTGTGCAGCGTGCCAACGATGAAAATCAGAATTATGCCGAAGGTCAGGCTGTCGAGACGATCCATCAGGCCACCATGGCCAGGAATGAGGTCGCCGCTGTCCTTGATCCGGAAATGGCGTTTGACCGCGCTTTCCGAAAGGTCGCCCAACTGCCCCAGAATGCTGATGGAAATGGAGAGGATGAGACCGATCCACCATGGCGAGTCGGTCAGGACAGTCCAGACCACGAGCCCTGCCCCTGCACCCAGTGCAAGGCCGCCAAGCGCACCTGACCAGGTCTTGGAAGGAGAAATCCCGGGGGCAAGCTTCTCGCCGCCAATCTGGCGACCGGTAAAGAACGCCGCGGAGTCGGTCATCCAGACGACGGTACCGAGGTAGACCCCAGCCCAGACGCCGGCCATGGTCTCGCCGCGCATGCTGACCGCACCGGCAATCAGCACGCCAAAGAGGATGAGCCCGGCGGCACGCCAGACGAAGTTCTCGCGCCCCATGCCGAGCGCTATTGCGCAGGCAATGGCGATCAGCACCGCGGAGCCGAGCACCCCAAACATTGGGAAAAGCAGCCCGGACAGGGCAACTAGCCCAATAAGAACCATGCCCTGTGGGGTTAGAGGTGCGCGGGAGACCATTGCCTCCCACTCCCGGTAGGCGCCGGCATAAACGACGCCAACAATGCCGGCGAAGAAATAGCCGCCGAAATAAAGCGCCGTCGCGGTGAGGGCGATGAGCACAGCTGCGGAAGCAAGCCGGGGACCGATATCGGACCAGTTGCGGCGCTTGGCCGGAGTTTCAGACGGTTCCCTGCCCCGGTCGCTCAATGCGCTGCCGCTCCAATCCCGCCAAAACGCCGGTCTCTGAGCGAATAGGCCTCAAGCACACGTACGAAACAGGCTTCGTCAAAGTCCGGCCAGTTCTCGGGAACGAAGACGAATTCCGAATAGGCGGCCTGCCACAGCAGGAAATTGGACAGGCGCTGTTCACCGCTGGTGCGGATGATCAGGTCTGGATCGGGGATGCCAGCTGTATAGAGGGACGCCTCGACTGCATTGACGTCGATCGCTTCCGGATCGAGCTCACCGGCCGCGACCCGTCGCGCCAATGTCTTGATCGCATCCACAATCTCTATCTTGCCGCCGTAGTTGAAGGCCACGACCAGCACCAGGCCGGTGTTATGGGCCGTCTGGGCCTCGACATCCTCGATAAGGCGGATGAGCGAGCCATCCAGCCCGTCCCGCGAGCCGACGATCCGGGCCTTCACATTGTTCCGGATCAGGCGTTGCAAATCGGATGCAACGAAGCGCCGTAACAGATTGAAAATGAAGGAGACTTCATCAGGCGGGCGGGTCCAGTTCTCGGAGGAAAAACTGAAGACGGTGAGATAGCCGACGCCATAGGTGATGCAAAGCTCAACGAGATTTCGCAGAGCCTTAACGCCTTCCACGTGACCCTCGGTCCGGCGCTTGCCGCGAGCCTGAGCCCAGCGGCCATTGCCGTCCATGATCACACCCAGATGGGCTGGAATGCGCAAGCCCGGGCCGGAGCCTAGGCTGAATTTGACGGCAGGATCACTACCCATCGACGCCCCTCCTGGCGCAGGATCTGCAGGTCTTAGACCTGCAGGATTTCCTGTTCCTTGGCGGCAACGACGCTGTCGATCTCAGTAACGGCGGCATCAGTGGCTTTCTGCACAAGTTCGGACTGCTTCTTCGCATCGTCCTGGCTCATGTCGCCATCCTTTTCGGCCTTTTTAAGAGCATCCATGCCGTCGCGGCGAATATGACGCACGGCGACACGGGCTGCCTCGGCATAGGTGTGGGCGACCTTGGCCAGTTCCTTGCGGCGCTGCTCGTTAAGTTCCGGCAGCGGCACGCGAATAACCTGACCTTCGCCCATCGGGTTGAGGCCCAGACCGCTGTCGCGGATGGCCTTCTCGACGGCGTTTGCCATGCCGCGGTCCCAGACCTGCACGGACAGCATCCGCGGCTCCGGAACGGTCACTGTGGCGACCTGGTTGAGCGGCATGCGTGAACCATAAGCATCAACAACCACCGGCTCGAGCAGGCTTGCGCTCGCGCGACCCGTCCTGAGGCCGGACAATTCATCCTTGAGCGACTGAATCGATTTTTGCATTCGATCCTTGAGATCGCCGAGATCGTAGGCCATTGCCTCTATCCTTCCAGTCCGTGTGCAGCGCCAGTCTATAGCGCCGCATGTGCTAGTTCAATTTGACGCCTGAATACGCGCCGAGTTCCTGAGGCCTCTATACCGCATCCCCGACGAGGGTAAACCGGCCATTCCCCTCAAGAAGCCCGGAAAGACCAACGGCGTCATCAAGTGAATATACGATTATCGGCATGCGGCTATCACGAGCAAGAGCGAAAGCGGCCGTATCCATGACCTTGAGGTTCTGGCTGATGACGTCATCGTAGCTGATATGGGCATAGCGCGTAGCGTTCGGGTTCTTCACCGGATCCTCGGAGTAGACCCCATCGACCTTTGTTCCCTTGAGCACCACATCGCACTCAAGTTCGATTGCGCGCAATGTGGCAGCGGTGTCGGTGGTAAAGAAGGGATTGCCGGTTCCGCCGCCGAGCACAACCACAAAACCCTCTTCAAGGGCCTGCTTGGCATCACGGGCGGTGAACGTATCGGCGACCGATGGCATGGTCGCGGCGCTGAACGGCTTTGACTTCACACCCTGGCGGGAAATGGCGTTCGAGAGCGCGAGCGCGTTGATCATCGTGCCGAGCATGCCCATCAGGTCAGCCGTTACGCGATCCGTGCCGTCTGCAGCGCCAGCCATGCCGCGGAAGATATTACCGCCGCCCACCACGATCGCGACCTGGGTGCCGGTACGTGCCACATCGGCGATCTGCTTGGCAACGGCTTGCAGGAAGGGGGGCTCGATGCCGAAGGAGAGGTCCCCTGCCAGCGCCTCGCCCGAAACCTTGAGCAGAATGCGCTTATAAGCCGATGCCATCGGAAGACCTCATAATTTGAAGCATGCGTAACCCTGTCCCGGCTTGACCCGGTAGACCCTATGGTAAAATCGCCTTCAGATGAAGGCGGTGCGCATGCGTTTTGATTTCAGTTCAGGACAAGCTCAATCCGCGACAAGCGTCGGAGAGCTGTGAACGGGCCAGCGGCCCGCCCACATAATTTTTGGTCTGGCTTACTTGACGCCAGCAGTCGCTGCGACTTCTGCAGCGAAGTCGGTCTCGACCTTCTCAATGCCTTCGCCCAGTGCGTAGCGCACGAACTTGGTCAGCTTGATCGGGGCGCCAGCGTCCTTCTCGGCATTCTTGATAGCGTCGGCGACCTTGGTCTCACCGTCGATCACGAACACCTGGCTGAGCAGAGTGACTTCTTCGAAGTACTTGCGCATGCGGCCTTCGACCATCTTTTCGGCGATCTCGGCGGGCTTGCCCGATTCCTTGACCTGCTCGAGAATGATGGCGCGTTCGCGGGCAACAACGTCCTGGTCCAGTTCGTCAGGCGAGATCGCCTGCGGCTGGGCAGCGGCGATGTGCATGGCAAGCTGCTTGCCGAGAGCGGACAGAGCAGCCTTGTCACCGGTCGATTCGAGCGCAACGAGGATACCGATCTTGCCCAGGCCAGCCTTGACCGCGTTGTGGATGTAGCTTTCCACGACGCCATCGGTGACGGACACGGTCTGCGTACGACGCAGGTTCATGTTCTCGCCGATCTTGGCGATTGCTTCGGTCAGTTCGGCGGACACCGAGTGGCCGCTGCCGGGGAACGGCATTTCGCCGAGCTTGGCAACATCGCCATCAGCATCGAGGGCCAGCTTGGCAACCGAGCTGACGATGTTCTGGAACTGCTCGTTGCGGGCAACGAAGTCGGTTTCCGAATTCACTTCGACGACAGCGGCCTTGGTGCCGGCAGTGGCAACGCCAACCAGACCTTCAGCAGCAACGCGATCGGCCTTCTTGGCAGCCTTTGCGAGACCGCGGGTACGCAGCCAATCAATAGCGGCTTCCATGTCGCCATTGGTTTCGGCCAGGGCCTTCTTGCAGTCCATCATCCCGACGCCAGTCGAGTCGCGGAGCTGCTTAACCATTGCAGCAGTGATTTCCATGGGTTCACCTCATGAGCGGCCCCACCCGGGGGCCGCATTGTTCTGGTTCAGGACAAATCCGGAAACCCGGATTTAGATGACGGATCAGCCTTCGGTCGGCAGGTCTTCAGCCGGAGCTTCTGCCGAAGCGCCGATGTCTGCACCCAGAGCGCTGGACGAACGGCTGATGCCGTCGATGGCAGCGCGCGAAACCAGCGAGACATAGAGCTCGAGAGCGCGGCTGGCGTCGTCGTTGCCCGGAATTGCGTAGTCGATCATGTCCGGATCGCTGTTCGTATCAACGATAGCAATGACCGGAATGCCCAGACGACGGGCTTCCTTGATCGCGTTGGCTTCCTTGTTGGTGTCGATCACGAACAGGAGCGAGGGAACATTGCCCATGTCCTTGATGCCGCCGAGGTCGCGCTCAAGACGCTCCTGCTCACGGCTCATCATCAGGCGCTCTTTCTTGGTGCGCAGGTTGCGATCGTCGTCGCTCATCGATTCCAGCTCGCGCAGGCGGGAGATGGAGTTCGAGATCGTCTGCCAGTTGGTGAGCGTGCCACCGAGCCAGCGCGAGTTCACATAGTACTGAGCCGACTGCTTGGCAGCCTCTGCGACGAGCGGAGCAGCCTGGCGCTTGGTGCCAACGAACAGCACGCGACCACCGTCAGCGACAGTGTCCGACACGAGCTGCAGGGCGCGGCTCAGGGCAGGAACGGTCTGCGAGAGATCGAGGATGTGGATGTCGTTGCGAACACCAAAGATGAAGCGTTCCATCTTCGGGTTCCAGCGGTGCTTCTGGTGGCCGAAGTGAACACCAGCTTCGAGGAGCTGACGCATGGAGAATTCTGGCAGTGCCATTTGGCTATCCTTTTACCGGTTATGCCGCCACGGAGCAGTGCGGCGGTTGCCCGCCACCGGATGGGATTCTCAAGAAACGAGAGGCCCGGCCCCGTGTGTGTGATTGCGTCGGTCAAACGCCGAACGCGTGGGCGATATATGCGACAATCGTCCAGTGCGCAAGCGTTTGGCGTGACAATCCCCCGGGAGCGGGGTGCGGCGTATATGTCGCCCATTCGCCCGACGACACGGGCGGGCCACTTCCCCTATTGGCAGCGGCCCGACCAAACGCACCCCTCTCAAGGCACGAGCGCTAGTGGAAGCGGACGTCCGTCACGCCTTCAAGAGCCTTGATGCCGCCGGCGACTTCCGCGTTGACGGCATACTTGCCCGGCAGTTCAATTTCGTACTCTCGCGACCCACCATCTCGGATCACGACGAAATTGACCGATCCATTGCCGCCCCGCTTGAGCTGGGCGCTGGTCGGGCCGAGCGCACGTTCATCGGCAAGGAACACGGTGAGCTGACGATCGATCCTTTCAGCCAGACCCTCAATGGGCTTGGCCGACACGAGACGCAGGCTGATACCCTCGGCACGCTCTTCCGCGCCAACTTCCAGGATGACCGAATTACCCGGCTGAAGAATGGAGCCGAAATCATTGATCTGCTCGGAAAAGGCGATGCACTCAAAGGTGCCGCTCTGATCTGACAGGCTCAGAATCATCATCGGCGTGCCCTTTCGCGTGCGCCGATCGTTACGGGACGAGATCGTGCCAGCCAGACGCCCTGCCCCGGCACCATCCTTGACCGCCCGTTCGAAGTCGCTCCATCGCTGGACCCGCAGCCGCTCGAAAAGATCCGAATAGGCATCGAGCGGATGGGCCGAGAGATGAAAGCCGATGGCCGACAGCTCGCGGTCGGCCCGCTCGGTCGAGTTCCATGCCGGAACACCGGTCGGCAGTCGGAACGGCTCAGGCTCACTGGAGGCGAACATGTTCCACTGGCCCTCATTGCGTTCGCTCGCCAGCGCCTGCGCCGTGCCGATGATGGTTTCAACGGCAGCAAAGGCAATCTCACGGCGCTCGACGAGACCATCAAAAGCCCCTGCGTTTACAAGGGTTTCGATCGTTCTCTTGTTCAGCGCTCGCGGGTCCACCCGTCGTGCAAAATCACCCAGGTCCTTGAACGGCGTATTGCCGCGCACTTCGACGATATGCTCGGCCACAGCGCGGCCGACGCCCTTCACCGCGGACAGGCCGTAGTGGATGCGGTCTTCCTTGACCGAGAACACGACCTCGGACTGGTTCACGCAGGGCGGCACGACTTCAATGTTTTTCTTCCCGGCCTCACGACGGAAATCGCTGAGCTTGTCGGTTTGCGCCATATCCAGCGTCATCGACGCTGCATAGAATTCGTGCGGAAAATGCTGCTTGAGATAGGCCGTTTGATAGGACACCCAGGCGTAGGCGGCCGCGTGGCTCTTGTTAAAACCGTAGTTCGCAAACTTCGCCAGAAGGTCGAAGATTTCGTCGGCAAGTTTTTCGCTGACACCCTCTTTCGCCGAGCCTTCGCGGAAACGGACGCGCTGGCGGTCCATTTCCGCGCGGTCCTTCTTACCCATGGCGCGGCGCAGCATATCGGCTTCGCCGAGCGAGTAGCCGGAGAGGAGCTGGGCGATCTGCATCACCTGCTCCTGGTAGACGATGATGCCGTAGGTTTCGTCGAGCACGGTCGACAACGTCGGATGCGGGTAAGCGACATCCTCGCGACCATGCTTTCGATCAATGAAGCTTGGAATATTGTCCATCGGACCAGGCCGATAGAGCGCGTTCATTGCGATCAGATCTTCGATGCGGTCGGGCTTGAGGTCCATAAGCGCCCGCCGCATGCCGGGACTTTCAAACTGGAAGATGCCGTAGGTATCGCCGCGGGCGTAGAGATTATAAGTGGCCGCATCATCGATGGGGATGGTGTCGATATCAATCTCAATGCCGCGATTGCGCACCATCGCAACGGCATACTGAATGGTGGTCAGCGTCTTGAGGCCTAGGAAGTCGAACTTCACGAGGCCCGCAGGCTCAACCCACTTCAGATTGTACTGCGTAACCGGCATTTCCGAACGCGGATCGCGATAGAGCGGCAGCAGTTCCTGCAGCGGACGATCGCCAATGACAATACCGGCGGCGTGGGTCGAGGCGTGGCGGAAAAGACCTTCCAGCGCCTTGGCGATCTCCACCAGCTGACCGACGGTCTCGTCCTCGTCCGCCATCTGCTTGAACTGAGGCACCTCGTTCATGGTGCGCTCAATACTCCAGGGATCGGCTGGATTGGCCGGCACCAGCTTACAGATGCGATCGACCTGACCGTATGGCATCTGCAGCACGCGCCCGACGTCGCGCAGCACGGCTCGGGCCTGCAGCGTTCCGAAGGTGATGATCTGGGCCACCTGCTCGGCGCCGTACTTCTTCTGGACGTAGTCGATCACCTCTTCGCGGCGATCCTGGCAGAAGTCGATATCAAAGTCGGGCATCGACACGCGTTCCGGATTGAGGAAGCGTTCGAACAGCAGATTATAACGTAGCGGGTCGAGGTCAGTAATGGTCAGAGCATAGGCGACAAGCGAGCCGGCACCCGAACCACGACCCGGTCCAACGGGAATACCCTGGGCCTTTGACCACTGAATAAAGTCAGCAACGATAAGGAAGTAACCCGGAAACTTCATCTTCTGGATGATGCTGAGCTCGAAGTCCAGGCGGTCGCGGTACTCCGCTTCGGTCTTGCCCGGAGCAATCCCGGCCGTCGCGAGGCGCATGTTCAAGCCCTCGACCGCCATCTCGCGCATGACCGCGGCTTCAGCAGCCACGACTTCATCTTCGCTCGCATTCGGGTCGGCAGCGAACTTCGGCAGGATCGGCCCGCGGGTGCGCGGACGATAGGCGACGCGGCGGGCGATCTCGACGGTCATGTCGAGCGCTTCGGGGAGATCAGCGAAGAGCTCGACCATCTCCGCGCGGGTCTTGAAATAATACTGATCGTTGAGCTTGCGGCGCTCGGTCTGCGCCAGGACAGAGCCGCCAGCAATGGCCAGGAGGGCGTCATGCGCCTCGTATTCCTTGGCGGACTTGAAATAGGGCTCGTTGGTGGCGACCAGCGGAATGCCCTTGTTGTACGCGTAGTCGATCAGGCGCGGTTCGACGGACAGCTCCTGCGAGCGACCATGCCTTTGAATTTCAATATAAAAGCAGTCGCCGAAAAGATCGGCCAGCCGATCGAGCCGGCGCAGGGCATTGGCGTCCTGCCCCTGGGCGAAGGGCATGTCGATGGCGCCTTCCGGACCGCCCGAAAGACAAATGAGGCCAGCCAAGGCTTGCGGGTCCAGCCAGTCGAGCTTGGCGCGGGCGAATCCGTTCTCGCCCTCCATATAGGCGCGCGAGACCAAGCGGGAGAGATTGGCAAAGCCCTCTTCGGACTGCGCCATCAGAACGACGCTCGACTTGCCTGCCCAGGCCACATGACCGCGCTCGCTGACCCGTTCCTCGGCAGCGGCGAAATCGATCGGCAACTCGACGCCGATCAGCGGCTGAATGCCTTTTCTCGTAGCCTTTTCAGAGAACTCCAGCGCTCCGAAAAGATTGCTGGTGTCGGCAATGCCCAAGGCCGGCTGCCCATCGGCGGCGGCGAGCTTGAGGATATTTTCGAGCTGAATGGCGCCTTCAAGCAGCGAGAAGGCAGAGTGGACGTGCAGGTGGATAAATCCGGGGCCGGGCATATTGGTCTCCTGGGTAGACCTTGGTCCAGCCGGGGATTGGGGTCAAATCACCCTGCCAGAATTCCACAGCCATCAGACCAGTCGGGCGAGGATATCCATCCAGGTGAGAGAGCCTACGGTGAAGGCCCCGAGGGTTACGAAGGCAGCGAAGTCCTTGAGAAAATCGAGCATTTCCGTCTCCTGTTTCCGTTATGTTCTTATATGTTCGATTTCTGTTCTCGTCTAGCTTGGAACATCGGGAACAACGGGGACGACAGATTCTTGGTTAGCGTTTCGTTAGGATCCGCTAGCAGACTGTTAACGTTGAGTCGGCTCGAAATGTGAATTGGTTGTGGATCGGCGGTGAATGGGGACCCGCTGCGACGCGGGTCCCGGGTACCGGCGAAACTGGTCAGCTCGCCGCCATTTCCGCGAGGAAATGCTCCGGCCCATCGACCTCTTTCAGCCGCTTGCCGACGATCTCGAAATAGCGCGTTCCGATACTGCGCAGAAATGCCCGGTCATGTGAGACGAGCAGACACGTCGCGCCGTGTTCTGCGATATCGGCCTCGAGCTGCTCCTGCCCGGGAATGTCGAGATGGTTGGTCGGCTCATCGAGGAGATAGAAGTTCGGACGCTTGAGCCGCAGCGCGAGGAGCGCGAGGCGCGCCCGCTGCCCCAGTGACAGAGTGCGGATCGGCTTGCCCTGACGTTCGGGCTCGAAACCGGCGCCTGCCAGCAAACTGACCGAGCGCTGATTGCCTTCATCGAAGGCGCTGACAATATAGTCGAGCGGGGTCTGGGCCGAGGGCAACCAGGCAAGGGCCTGATCGAGATAGCCGGCCACCAGTTGAGGGCTTACCCGGACACCTGACATGGCCTCGCCGGACAGAGCCCGCGAGACGAGCTGCATCAGTTGCGACTTCCCTGCCCCGTTTCGTCCCAACAGGACAATCCGGTCGCCCTGAAACATCAGGAGCTTTTCGATGGAGAAGAGCAAGGTGCCATCCGGCGCCGTGACGGGCACGTTCTCGAGCGCCAGCATGACCTTCGCCTCGGCGCCGCTATTGCCGAGCATGACCTTGCCTGTCCGCTCCTTGTGGACGGCGATGACCTGGTTTTCGATTTTCTCGGCGCGCTCGCGCAATTGCTTGGATTTGACCGTGAGCAGGTCGCTGCCCGAGTTGATGCCGATATTGGTCAGCTTCGCCGCCTGTTTTCGCAACTGGGTGGCTTCACGCAGATCGCGCTCCCGCTGCATTTCGGCGGCCTGATCCATTTCATCCAGCGCCTTGCGAGCGGCGCTGTAAGGCAATGGCAGGAAGGCGGAGTGGTCGGGCCGGACGAAGAGCGTGCGGTTAGTCACCGCGTCGAGGAACTGGCGGTCATGGCTTGCGATGATCAGGATCGTGGAGCGCGGCAGCTGGGCGACCCATTTCTCCAGCTCCAGAATGCGCCCCAAGTCGAGATGGTTGGTGGGCTCGTCGAGCAAGAGCACGTCGGGATTGCCGACCCAGCCGCGCGCGATCAGCGCCAGACGCTGCCAGCCGCCGCTGAGCGCACTCATCGGTCGCATGGCCAGCTCAAGCGGAAACCCGAATTCATCGAGAGCGACGTCGGCGCGCCAGCTCTCAGACTCTCGATCGAGTGGTGAAAGACCTGTGGCGACAAAATCCCGTGCCGGCAGATCGCCGGCCTCAGCTGGCAGATCCTGGGGCACATAGCCGAAGGTCAGGCCGCGCGAGGTGGTGATTTCGCCCTCGCTGAGCTCGGCCTGGCCGAGGAGCGCGCGCAGCAGAGTGGTCTTGCCACGGCCATTGGGAGCGGCAAGGCCGAGCCGATCACCGTCGCCGAGCGTGAAGCTGAGATTGGAGAATAAGAGAGAACTGGTGCGCAGGCCCGCATTGCGGAGGCTGATCGTCGCCATTGGATTGTCTTTCCGGGAGTGGCGCAGAGCGCCGTAACCTAAGAAACATAACCGAACCAAAAAGGTCGGCTACCGGAAGGGCAAACCAGAGCGAGTGGAGCAGAAGCGTCCGGACCGTCTGGTCAGCCCTGCAGCTGAAGCCACAGGGCACAAACGGGACCACGCTGGCGATGCGTATAGAACATGTTCATGCATCCCTCCTGCCTGGCTCGATTGGACAAGCAAAGCGTAAAGGAGCCGCAACGCTCTTGCAAGCGCTCAAACGAGATAGAAAATGGCAGAAACAGCAGCGAGAACGCCGATACGGGACGTTCTCAGCGCGGCCAGCCGGTACGCAAAACTAACTAATCCGGCTTGAGGCCAAACGCCTGACAAAGCGGAGCCTTTTCGGGTCACTGAATACGCAGAACTGGACCCGAAATCGGCTCGCATACGGCAACTCCAAACAAAAAACCGTATGACCACATGATTAGCAGCGCGCACTTAAGAAAGTGCTTTCAAGAAGCAAACGAGGAGTAAATTTGGCGGCACATCTTGGGACGAAACTGTCCCGATCACCCGGCCCGGCGCAGAGTGGTGATGCCGCGCACGCGATTGGCGCAGAAGTCGAAATCGATGAGATAGACCCAGCCATCCTGCACGGCACGCACTTCAATGCGCCGCTCATTGGGCACATTCAGCGCGATATTGGTGTAGCCGCGCCGAGCGATCGCTTCGCGGATCTGCCGGTCGGTCAGACAGAGCGCACGCTGCGGGAAAAAATCGGTCGCCTGATCGCCGAAGCGGAAGCCAAAATTGAAGCTGCCCTGGGCGGTGGCAGGTGCACTGAGCGACGCACCTATTGCCAAAGCCGCTATCGAAACCAATATCGCCTTCATGTCATCCTCCCTGCCCCTCTCTCCCAACCTCGGCAAATGCGCCTGAATGTTTGCTGAACGCATGTTGCGCCTGAGAAGCTCCCTGGCTTTTCAGGGGAAAACACCCCAGAACAGGACGGGAACGCCGCAGTTCGCTATTGTGCCTGTTCCCTTACGACTGATTCGCCCCTCCATAGCGTGGACCCTGCATGTCGCAGCCTGATGATCTTTTCGGTGGTGCCCCTCAACTCAAGCCGGCGCCGGCAAAGCCTGCCGCGCGGCCCAGCACCCCACCTCCCGAGAGCTATGGCGCCGCCGACATCGAAATCCTGGAAGGGCTTGAGCCTGTCCGGCGCCGCCCAGGCATGTATATCGGCGGCACCGATGCCAACGCCTATCACCACCTTTTTGCCGAGGTGATCGACAACTCCATGGACGAGGCCATTGCCGGCCACGCCAATCGGATCGAGGTCCATCTCGGCGCCGACGGATACATTACCGTTACCGATAACGGTCGTGGCATCCCGGTCGAAAAGCACCCGAAATTCCCCAATCGCTCGACGCTCGAGATCGTGCACACCGTGCTCCACGCCGGCGGCAAATTCGACAGCAAGGCCTATGAGACCTCCGGCGGCCTGCACGGCGTCGGCGTGTCGGTGGTCAATGCGCTGTCCGACGACATGGTCGTCGAAGTGGCTCGCGACCAGCAATTGCACCGCATCATCTTCTCGCGCGGCAAGGTGATCCAGGACGTGGAGAACATCGGCCGGGTGCAGAACCGCCGCGGCACGACCACGCGATTCCATCCTGATCCTGAAATCTTCGGGCCGGCGGCGCATTTTTCGCCCGGCCGCATCTTCCGCATGACCCGGGCCAAGGCCTATCTGTTCGGCGGCGTCGAACTGCGCTGGAGCTGCGACGAGAGCCTGGCCACCGACGATGTCCCGGCCAAGGCCGTGTTCCATTATCCGGGCGGCCTCAAGGACTTCATGGCGGCGCGGATCGAAGGCGAGACGCGGATCACCGAGGAGATTTTCTCGGGCAAGAGCGGCCGCCCCGGCAGCCATGGTTCAGTGGAATGGGCAATCGCCTGGACGCTGGGCGACGGCAGCATGCAGTCCTACTGTAATACTGTGCCCACGCCCGATGGCGGCACCCACGAGGCGGGGCTGCGCATGGCGCTGCTGCGCGGGCTCAAGAGCTACGCCGAGCTGACCAAGAACAAGGGCGCGGCCAATCTGACAGCCGAAGACGTGCTGGCGAGCTGCTCAGCCATGCTGTCGGTCTTCGTGCGCGAGCCCGAATTCGTCGGCCAGACCAAGGACAAGCTCGCCTCAGGCGAAGCCTCCCGCATTGTCGACACCGCCCTGCGCGACGCTTTCGACCACTGGCTGGCGGCATCGCCCCAGCAGGCGGGGAAGCTGCTCGACTGGGCCATCGACCGGGCGGAAGAACGCCTGCGCCGCCGCAAGGAAAAGGAAATCGATCGCGCCAGTGCGACGCGAAAACTGCGCCTGCCCGGCAAGCTGGCAGACTGCACGCAGAACGCGGCCCAGGGCGCCGAACTCTTCATCGTCGAAGGTGACTCGGCTGGTGGTTCGGCCAAGCAGGCGCGCAGCCGCGCCAACCAGGCCGTGCTGCCGCTGCGCGGGAAGATCCTCAACGTTGCCGGCGCCAGCCGCGACAAGGTGCACGCCAGCCAGGCCATCGCCGACATGATCCAGGCGCTCGGCTGCGGCACCCGCGACCGCTATACCGAAGATGATCTGCGCTATGACAAGATCATCATCATGACCGACGCCGACGTCGACGGCGCCCATATCGCGTCGCTGCTGATGACCTTCTTCTTCCAGGAAATGCCGCGCCTGATCGAGAACGGCCACCTGTTCCTCGCCCTGCCCCCGCTCTATCGCATCACGCAGGGCGCCAAGACGCTGTATGCGCGCGACGAGGAGCACAAGGACGAGCTGATGGCGACTGAATTCACCGGCAAGAGCAAGGTGGATATCACGCGCTTCAAAGGCCTTGGCGAGATGCCGTATGTTCACCTGCGCGAAACGACGATGTCGCCAAAATCGCGCACCCTGCTGCAGGTCAAGATCCTGGATGACCGGGACGCGACCAAGCTGACGGTGGATCGCCTGATGGGCAACAAGCCCGAAGCGCGCTTTGACTTCATTCAGGAAAACGCGGCTTTCGTCACCGATCTCGACATCTGACGGTCACGATTTCGGCCGGGGCTCGTCAGTTTCAGCTTTCGTTAACCTTGCCGCGCAAGGCTGGCTCCGTAGCGGTTAACCGGGAGCCCCGCCATGAGTGACGATATCAACCGCCGTGCCTATGCACTCTGGGAACAGGATGGCCGTCCGGAAGGACAGGACAAGGCCTACTGGTTCCGGGCCATTGCCGAGCTGACAAGCGAAGCGGCCAAGACCATCAAGCCCGTGCGCAAGCGCGCAGTGCGGACGAAAAAGGCGGCCTGAGAGCCGCCTTCGCATCTTTGATTGCCTGGCACTGCCGGGCAATTTTTCTTTTCGCCACGCCCTACCAGACGTGCGGCCAATAGACGTCGTCTGCGTAATCGTCCGGGATCGGCGAGAGCCTGGAAATCGCCTGGGCTGCAAATTCGATCTGCAGCGACTGGTGCCGGATCGCATCCGGCATGGGATTGCCGGTGACGAATTCGCGCACGCGCCATTCATCGAGTTTGAGCGCCCGGAGGCGCCGACGCGCCTCGGCATGGACCTGTTCGACCTGGACGCGGCCTTGATCACCTCCAGCCCGGTCGACGGGCTCCGTCCATTCCCTGCTACCCTCTATAACTGCGAAACGCACGACATCCTGCCTTGGGCTCGTTCCGCCTTCTGGCGGACAACGCACTTAATCTGTCATCATTCGGTTACGGAACAGCAAACAACCAGCGCTTGGCAGTCATGGCAGCCATGATATGAACGGGGCCATGAACATCCTTTATCTGATGGCCGCCGAGGCCGAATATGGCGCCTGCCTGCGGAAACGAATTGACCCGGTGCTGATCGGTATCGGGCCAGTCGAGGCCGCTATTGCCACCACGCGAATGCTGACCCTGATGCAGACGGATTTGCCGAACCTGGTGGTTTCGCTGGGGTCGGCGGGCTCGCGAACGCTTGAGCAGGGAGCGGTCTACCAGGCCATTTCCGTGAGCTATCGCGACATGGACGCCTCGGCGTTGGGTTTTCCGCGCGGGGTGACACCGCTGACCAACCTGCCCCCGACCTTGCCGCTCGAGCCATTGGTGCCGGGGCTCACGCCGGCAACGCTATCGACCGGTGCCAATGTTGTTACCGGTAGAGCCTATGACGCCGTGGTGGAAGACATGGTGGATATGGAGACATTTGCAGTGCTGCGGGCCTGCCAGTGGTTTGGCGTGCCGCTTCTGGCACTGCGCGGGATTTCAGACGGCGACCAGGAACTGCAGAGGCTCGAGGACTGGACGCAATATCTCGATGTCGTTGATCGCAACCTCGCAGAGGCCGTCGACCGGATCGAGGCGCATTACTCGGGATCCTGATCCCGGAGCTTCTTGTCACGGCGGGCGCGCTGCCATGTCGTCCATTTGCGCGTGCCGCGCAGGATGGCCATGTTGACCGGGCCCTGAAGGAAGATGAGGTCCACGGCGAGCAGCAGCAGCCCAAGCGGAAGCATCCAGATGCCGAGGACCGGCAGGAAGCTGAAGGTCCCGCCGAGGACGAGCAAAATACCAAGCGGGATGCGGACAAGGCGCGCTTCAGGCCGGCGGACCCGCTGGAGCATTCTCGCAGCTACGCCCGGAATTCGCCGCTCGAGGCGGTCGAAAAGTCTGTTCAGGCGATTTGTGCTCTTAATGGTCATATGCGGCTCCAACCAAAGGTACATGGCGTGCCGGAAAAGCCTTTGCAAGGACGAAGTCGGAACTCTCGCCCCGCCCCAACGTTCAATCGGGGAACGACAGGAGAGCGTCATGAACCTGGAAGATCTTTTCCCAAGCCGCCGCCACCACTCGAGCCTGCCTGATCGCCTGACCGCGCAAGTCAACCAGCTGCGACGCGAAATCGGCGATATCAGCTCGGTCCTCTCGCGTGAGGCCCAGAACACGGCGAGCGAATGGGGCCACGAAGCGGCCAAGCAGGGCGCCTGGCTTGCCGGCATTGCCGGTCGCAAAGCTGTGAAGGGTGCAGATGCCGTCCGCCGCGATCCCCTGCCCGCCCTCGCTATCGTCGGCACGGCGATCCTGCTGACGGCGCTGTTTACCCGCCGGTAAGCCTTCGTTTACCGTTCCGGTCAGCGTTTCCTTAAGGCTGGCGGCGCATTTTCGGTGAAAGCTGCCTTTGGGCAACACGCCGGAGTTTACCTATGCGCCGCCTCATCACAATCGCTTCGCGCGCCCTAGCCGTGACCCTCGTTGCCTCCAGCCTTGGCGGATGCAGCTTCCTGGGCATGAACATTGCTTTTGGCCAGATGAGCGAGAAGGAATGCCTGATGCGGGCGATGTATTTCGAATCCAACCGCTCGAGCGCCGATGGCATGCTGGCCGTTGGCACGGTGGTGATGAACCGCAAGGATGACCCGCGCTATCCGCAGAGCGTTTGCGGTGTCGTTGGCCAGAAGAACCAGTTTGCACAAGGTGTACTGACCAAGCCGATGACCGACAGCGGCGCGGTGCTGGCGGCGCAGGTCTCGGATCAGGTGCTGCGCGGTGCGCGGCATCCCGGGGTGCGCAATGCCCAGCATTTCCACACTGCTGGCCTGCGCTTCCCCTACAACAACATGTTTTACGTGCTCGAGGCCGGCGGCAACGAGTTTTACGAAAAGCGCAGCCGCTAGCCGCGCCTAGAAATCGCCGCCGATATCGAAATCGCCCCAGCCGCCGTCATCGAGGCTGCCTTCGTCGAGACCGGTGTCATCGAGACCCGTTTCATCGATCTGGCCGTCGGCCTCGGCCGCATGGGCTTGACTGCCGCCGAACATGCCGGCAATGGCGCTGCCGAGCAGCACGCCGCCGGTGACGCCGAGGGCAGTCTGCGCTGCGCCGGCAAGAAAGCCTGAGCCGCCCCGCGGTTCGCGGCGTGGCGCTTCCTCGACATTGCCCCAGGGGCCACGACGCGGCTGGGTCTGCGGCTCGGGGCGATCATCGCCAAAAATGCTGTCGACAAAACCGCCGGGACGCTGGGATGAACCGGCCTCAAGGGCCTCGATCCGTTTCTGCTGCTCGCGCAGAGCCGCTTCCTGGACGATGATGGTCTGGGCCATGAAATAGGCGGCGGACGGGTTTTCCCGCAGCCGCTGGCGGATCAACTGTTCCGCCTCGACGTCCGGTCGATCGCTGTTGCGCTCGACATTGGCGAGTCGGTCGAAGAGGTTTTCGATGGCGCGTTCGTCGTCTGGTCTGATCATGGGACGCTCCTTCCGTGTGTTGACACAAAGATGGGCAGTCGACCGGCCCGGCGCAATGCTCAGCGCGGCTTTTGGCTCAGGATAAAGCCGATGATGACGGCGACGGCCTCATAGAGTTCGAGCGGGATGGTGTCATCGAGCTCGATCTTGCTCAGCGCTTCGGCCAGCATTGGATTGGCTTCAATGACGATGTCGTTCGCTTCGGCAAGCGCCACGATCTGGGCAGCCACAAAACCACGCCCCTTGGCCACAACGCGCGGCGCGCTGTCCTCGCCCTTCTCGTATTGGAGTGCGACGGCGAGATGATCCATGGGTGGACGATCTGTCATAGCAGGGCGTCCACGGCACCACCGGCGCGCTGCGCCGACAGAGGATCGACCGGCGGCCCCAGGCGCACGACGATGGCGCCGGGCAGCAGGCCAACCCCGGAAAGCTCCTGACGAAGAGCGTCGAGACCGGCCGTAAGGTCGGCGACGACTTCCTTGCGCTCGGCCCAGAGGAGAATGCCCGTCAGCTTGCCGCGCAGCGACACCTGCGCACCGACTTCCCCAAGCTCGGGCAGATTGGTGGCAAAACTGACCTGCCAGCTCCGGTCTTCTGCATCGATCGCGTCAGCATGGGCATCCTGATGGATCTGCAATTGCAGGATAGTCTGATAGCCGGCCACGGCGATCGGCAGATCGGTATTCCACTGCATCTCATTGCGCTGCGCCGCCTCAGGAAGCGAGGCGTGCTGCTGCAGGCGCAATCGCGATAGCGCGCCGTCCGTGCGCTCGAGAAGGAGGCGACCGGCATTTTCGCCGTCGAGAGGAAGGACCGGCGGCAATGGCTCGACCTGACGAACCCGCGGGATCATGCCGCGCAGGGGTGGCGGCACGCGCAGGATTGGCGAAAGCTGCGCCTCGGCGCCGAGCCACTGGGCAAGCCCCTGACGGAGGGAAAGCAGGGCCGATTTCATGTCGCCCGCCGCAGCGGCAGGCCGATTGGCAGCGAGCGCCGCTTCCTGAAAGAGGCCCGATTTGGCGACGGCGGACTTGAGAGCGGCCGCATCAGGCTTGCCATTGATGTCGAGCTGAGTGCCAAGAACCTGCCGCGCGGCTTTCAGCAAAGGTTCGGGCAAGCCCGATTGCGACATGAGCGCGGTGAGGAGCCCGGTGACACCCGCGACACTGCCCTGCTGGGGGATGGCGTGCTGCACCATCTGCGCCAGCGCGGCCTGAACTTGCCCCTGACCGGCTGGCGCGGGGAGAACGGGACCATAGGGCGTGGCCGCACGCGCCATGGACGCGGTGTTTGCGGAGGCTGCCGCCGACGGGTTGGCTGGCGGGGCCGAGGCGCCGGGGATAGCGGGGGATGGCGCCTGCGAAACGGTAACCGGCTGCGCACCAGTCTGCGCGGCGCCTCCCGCCGATGTGGGCTGCGAAGCGGGCTGAGCCGTGGGCCCATAGGCCTGTGTGGCCGGCGGCATTGGCCCGCCCTGCCCCTGCGAAAGCTGAATGCTTGTTGCCGGCTGGGACTGCGCCTGCCCCGGCGGCGGACGGCTCGACAGCAGGGCGAGGCGCATCTGCCCATCCACCTGTTGGACGGCCAAGGTCAATATGGAGCCGACCGGCTGGGCACTGGGCAGATTGATGGCCAGGAATTGTCCGCCGACCTGTACCCGCGTCATGCCGCCGGCCGCCTGATGCAGCACGCGGGCCTCAAGGTTCTGGCCCGGCGTCAGAGAGAGTGCACGCAGCAACGATCCGGCCTTGGCATGAAATACCACCGGAAGTTGCGACGAGATGGTCATATGCCGATCGTCTCCAGCCGCCTCATGCAGCCGGGAGTAATCCTATGGGGGATTTGGGAAAATGTGGAGGGCCTTGTGTCAGTCCTTGCGGACGTCCTTGTATTCCATGGTCGCAGGCTTGCCGCGGAAGGTGACCCAGAAGAAATTCAGCGTGTAGGTCGCGGCGGTCTTGAACACGCCTTCAGCCTCGAGGCGGCGACCAGAGGTCTTCATTTTGAGACCAAAGGTCCATTTGACGCCACCGATCCGCGACAGGCGCACGGCCACGTCGGTATCTTCGCCGAAGAACTCGATCGAGCGGTCATAGCCACCGGCCTTTACCCAGGCGTCGCGCTTGAACACGAAATTACCGCCCTGCACCACCGAGCCGACCCGCAGGATGAAGCGGTTCAGCACATAGATGAGATAGGTGAGCCCGTAAAACATGTTGACCATCAGGCGATTGTGCCAGGCCATGTCATAATAGATATAGGGGCCGCTGAGGCACACCAGGTTCTGATCTCGCGAGAATTCCGTCATCACGACGTCCAGCCAACCCTCGGGAACGATGGTGTCGCTGTCGATATTGGCGATGAGATCATAGCCCTCGCTGGCGGCAAAGCCGGCATCGCGCGCATTGACGAGGCCCTTCTTGGGCTCGTCGACCACACGCACGCCAGCATAGCTGCGGGCGATCTCGCCGGTACGGTCCTTGGACGCATTGTTGACCACAATGACGTCGGCCGGGATGCCGGAACGCTTGATTTCCGCCAGAACCGACTCGAGGCAAGTGCCGATCAGCTTCTCCTCGTTATAGGCGGGAATGACGAAAGCCAGCTTCATAGGGATCCTTCTGCTGGCAGAACACCAGCTTCACAAACCTGCTGCTCTTAGCGCGAGAGCGGTTCCGGGGCAACACATGGCGGAATGCGACAGTGAAAGGTTAACGGCGACGTTCCCAAAAACGCCGAGCCTGCTATGATCGCCTAGGTGAGGCTTGGCCTTGGCCGCAATGTCGGGAGAGTATTGAGGGCATGAACAGATCTCTTTGCACCCTTGTGGCGGTGCTTTTCGGAGCGACGTCAATTGCCTATGGGGCGGACGGCACAGCCGTTGGGGTCGATCCCGACGCCTTCGCACGCGGCGGATCAGCCGAACGCATCCTGCATGTCGGCGCAGATATTTCTCTCGGCGAAGAGATCGTGACCGGCCCTTCGGGCAAGGTTCAGATCGTTTTTGCCGATGAGACCCGGCTCGTGGTCGGGCCGCAGAGCGCGCTGCTGATCGAGTCCTATCTGATGGCCGGCGATCCCAACGACAAATTTGCCATCAATGCCCTCGCCGGCAGCTCCCGCTTCATGTCCGGCAATGGCCCGAAATCGGCCTATTCGATCCAGACCCCGACCGCCTCGATCGCTGTGCGCGGCACCAAATTCGACATTTCCGTCGGCGACGGACAAACCGATGTGCTCCTGTTCGAAGGGGCGGTGACGGTCTGTACATCCGGCGGCGTCTGCCAGGAGCTGTCCCAATTCTGCGACATCGCGTCCTTCGGCGGCGGCGGCGCAGAAAAGATCGGCCATGGCGACCGTGCGCACGGCGCAGCCGGGAAAAAGTTCAACTTTGCCCGCTTCCCCTCGACAGTCATGGGTGACTTCCGCGTCAGCGGCGCCACGCAGTGCATGTCTCCACCGGAGCCCTCATCGGCCCCAGCATCGCTCTCTGCTGCCAACAGCGACGAAAAAGTCGCCGCGCCGAAGGAGCCGATCAAGGACGGTGAGGACGACAACGACGGTGGCAGCGACAACAATGGCGGCGGTGGCGACGATGATGATGACGACGACAACAATGGTGGTGGTTCGGGCCACGGTGGCTGCGGTTGCGGCGGCCATAAGAATCGAAACTGAACCGGGCCTGCGCTGGCTGAGACGCTGAGCCCTCAGGGCCGGGCAAGGTGGACGTGAGGTGCCCGGCGACGATGCCGGCAGCTCCTATTGAGGTAAAGACGCTGACCAAGACCGCCGATCCGGGCCGCAACGTTGCCGAGCAGAGTTTTATTCGTCGGCTGCGCGAAAAACTGCGGCTGCTCTATCACTCGCACTCGCCTCGGGCGGTCCGCTTCCAGGCAGCGGTGCTCGTGGTCGATCTCGCCATCATCGCATTTTTCATCGCCAGCCCGCTGCTCAGGGGCAACGCGATCTACCTCTGGCTGGACTATTCGATCGCGGCTCTGCTGCTTATCGAGCTGGCAGCGCGGGCGCTGGCCTCGACTGATGTGAAACGCTGGCTGCGCCAGCCCTCGGTCATCATCGATATCTTCATCCTCGCAACGCTGCTGGCACCCACCTGGCTGTTCAACCTCGGCTTCCTCAGAATATTGCGGCTGTGGACGATGACCCGATCGGGCCTGATCTGGCGCCCCCTCAGGAAATACGGGTTTGGCGCCTATCAGGACACGATCCAAGCGGTGATCAACCTCCTGGTATTCCTCTTCGTCGTCACCGGGTTCGTCTATACTGCCTTTGTCGGGGAACACAGCGGCATCGAAGGCTATATCGACGCGCTCTATTTCACCGTGACGACCATGACCACCACCGGTTTTGGCGACATCACCTTGCCCAGCTCGTGGGGCAAGATGGTTTCCATCGTCATCATGATCATCGGCATCTCGCTGTTCGTGCGGCTGGCCCAGCTGGTGTTCCGGCCGGCCAAGGTCACCTTCCCCTGCCCGCAATGCGGCCTCACCAAGCATGAGCCCGACGCCGTGCACTGCAAGGCCTGCGGACACATCCTCAATATCCCCGATGCCGGGGAAGGCTAGTCGCCTGTCCCTACTTCTTGGGGAGCACCGGCAGCCGCAGGCGGAAGCACGCGCCGGGCAATGATCCCTGGGCCAGTTCGAGCGTGCCATTCATGCGCGTGACGATCTGGCGGCTGATGGCAAGGCCGAGGCCAGCGCCGGTCTGGTCGACAGAGCCACGCAGGCCCCGGGCGAATTTTTCGAAGATCAGCGTCCGTTCGTCCTTGGGAATACCCGGCCCGTTGTCGGAGATGTCGACCACGAAATGCCCCGACCAGACAATGGCGGTGACCCGCAGGCGCGGTTGGTCGGCGTCGTTGTATTTCACTGCATTGGCGATGAGGTTGATAAAGACCTGGCAAAGCCGGTCGGCATCGCCCTCCACCATAGCTGGGCCGGAGCGCTCGCCGAACTCGACCGCAAAACCCTTTTGGCGCAGCAGGGCGTCGCACACGGTCAGCGCCCGGTTGAGCGCCGCATCGGCATCGACCGGCACATTTTCCCAGGCGCGCTCGCCGCGCTCAAGGGCGCTGAGATCGAGGATTTCATCGAGCAACTTGGTGAGGCGCAGACTTTCTTGGTGAATTGTCGTTACGAAACGGTGGCGCTGAACGTCGTTCAGATCGCCCGGTTCGAGCAGTATTTCCGAGAAGGAGCGAATGGACGTCATCGGCGTGCGCACTTCGTGGCTCACCTGACTGAGGAATTCATCCTTCTGGCTGTCGAGCTCGCGCAGCTGCATATTGGCGTCCTCGAGCTTCTGCGCGGTGAGGCGAAGCTCTTGCGAGGTTTTCTCCAGCCGCTGGGAATATTCCTTGGCCTGCTGGGTTTCGTCGGCCATCTGCATCATCTCTTCGAGCGACACATCGGCGCCGGCGACGACTTTTGAGAGCATGACATGGGCCGAGGCGGCGCCGATCGAGCCGGCCAGCTCACGCTCAAGATGGGCCACGAATTCAGGCGTCGGGTCCATCATGACAGGGTCGACGCCTCTTTCCCGCGCGACCATTTCGAAGAGGGCAGCGGCGCGTCTTTCGCCGAGGACACGCTCGGCCACGAAAAAGAGATCGTTGGCGGTAGCGGAGCCCGGCGCGAAGACGCGTTGCGGCAGGCCGCTGTGGCGGAAGACGTCGACGAAAGCCGTCGCCTGGATGCGTTCCAGCGCGGAGGGCGAGGTGATCAGCGAGCCGATGACCAGCACGAGGACGTTGATGCTGAGGCTCCAGAAGGCGGCATGGGCCAGCGGGTCCCAGTTTTGGAGGCCGAACATGGCTTCGGGGCGCAGCCAGGAAATACCCCATGGGCCGGCATCGAGAAGAGCCGAGACGGCGGGTGACACCGAGTCGAACGACGGCAGGAAGCAGCACCAGGCCCAGAAGACGAAGCCGATGGCGATGGCGGCGGTGACCGCCTTCAACGACGCATCGCGCCAGAAGATGGCCGCCAGCAGCGCCGGGAAGAACTGGGCGATGGCGGTGAAAGAGATCAGACCGATGGGTGCCAGCGCATCGGAATCGCGGGTGAAGAAGAAGTAGAAAAAACCAAGCGACAGGATGAGCACGATGGAGACGCGCCGGGCGATCAGCAGGACCCGGGTCACGCCTTGCCCGTCGCTGTTCTGCCGGATGGCACTGAGCTTGAGCACCAGCGGCATGATGATGTGGTTCGAAACCATGATCGAGAGCGCGATGGACTCAAGGATAATCATTGAAGTGGCAGATGAGAATCCACCGATAAACGCAAATAGCGCCAAGCCATTTTGTCCCGCAGCTAGCGGCAGGGTCAGTGCGAACATGTCGGGATTTGAGCCATCCGGCATGACCGCCAACCCATAGACGGCAATGGGCAGGATGAAGATGCTCATCGCCATCATGTAGGCCGGGAAGGCCCAGCCAGCGACGCGCAGATGGTTCTCGTTGGAGTTCTCGACCACTGTCACCTGGAACTGGCGCGGCAGGCAGACGATGGCGGCGATGGAGAGCCCCATGGTGGTCAGCCAGCGGCTGTCGAAGCTGGTGGCTGTATCCACCGCCAGCCCACGCTCGGCGGCGAGACGGAAAATGCCCTCAAAGCCGCCGCCGATATAAACGACGAATACCCCGACCGCGACCAGCGCAGTGAGCTTGACCACCGCCTCGAAGGCAATGGCGGCGACAACGCCGTGGTGCTGCTCCTTGGCATCAACGTGGCGCGTGCCAAAGAGAATGGTGAAGAGGGCCATGCCAGCGGCGACGCCGAAGGCGAGGCCGACATCGTCAATGCCTTTCAGACTGCCCTGCCCGAATTCGGATGAACCGGCGACGGCCTGGATGGACGACGTCACGGCTTTGAGCTGCAGCGCGATATAGGGCGCGATTCCGACGACGGCGATGCAGGTGACGAGCACGCCGAGCCGGCTCGACTTGCCGAAACGCGAGGAGAGAAGGTCGGCCAGCGAGGTGATGCGATGCAGATGGCTGATGCGCACGAGGCGGCGCAGGAGAAAATACCAACCCACGAACACCAGTGTCGGGCCGAGATAGATGGTCATGAACTCGAGCCCGCTGCGGGCCGCATTGCCCACAGCTCCGTAGAAGGTCCAACTGGTGCAGTAGACGGAGATCGAGAGGGTGTAGACCGCGGGCGAATTGAGCCAGCTGTTCTTGTTTTCCCTGGCCCGGCGATCGCCGAAATAGGCGAGGACGAAGAGCAGGCAGACATAGGCTATGGCCGTTGCAATGACGAAATCGGCCGACAGCATCTAGCCTTCCCCCTCTGTGCCATCCTGCGTGGCGTCGAGCGGCAAGTGCCTTGTGAGCAGGGCAATCCCGACGATGAGCAGGACCCACACAGCAAAAAGGTAGACCACGATCTGCGGTATGCCGAAGAAGGAAATCTCGTGGTTGAATAGCAGCACAAGTGGTGGGAACAGCAGCAGCCCACCGCCAAGGGTGAGCACCAGCATGCCGCCGACGATACGGCGCCTATCCGGCATTTTCGCCCAAGATGCCGCGCACCACGTTGACGACCTCGGCGTTGGAATAGGGCTTTGTCACGAAGGCGTCGGCACCAAGGTCCTCGGCGATGCGCCGGTCCTGCTGCTGGCCCTTGGCGGTTAGGATAAGAACCGGGAGGCGGCGCATGTCCGCGTCCCCCCTGATCTGCTTGAGCACGTCAAAGCCGCTGCGCTTGGGCAGCATGACGTCGAGCACCAGCATGCGCGGCCGAATCCGCCGGATCGTGTCGACCACGACATCGCCGTCCGTTACCGAACCAATGCTCCAGCCAGCACGGCGCAATATGAAGTCGAGCGACTCGAGAATACTCGGCTCGTCCTCCGCGATAAGAATATCAACTGCCAAACTTCCCCCCAGTGCCAGCGGTCTCCCCTCCACCGACCCTCTCACTAAATCGTAATCAGGCTGAATCTCCAAGGCCGAATTCGTGCGGCACCAACGGAACCCGCGTCGCCGAAACGGGCCCGCCCGGAGAAAGCACCTCCTCCTGCCGAGCCGCACAATCGCGGCGCGTGCACAGCCGGCAGGTAGGGCCGACCGGGACATCGGCCGCCTGATCGAGCAGATTGAGCCCCTGACCATAGACGGTCCGGTCGGCATGCAGCACGTCGCAGGCCAGCATGACCGAGACGACATTGTTTGGCTCGCGGAAGGACGCCGGCCGCTGCTGCAAAGAGCGGGCGAGAAACATGTAGCGGGACCCGTCCGAGAACTGGACGACCTGACGCAGCATGGCCTCCGGCTGTCGGAAGGCGCCATAGATGGCCCAGAGCGGACAGGCGTGACCCGTATTGGGCAAGAGGAGGCCGGGCAGCGGAAAATGCTTGGTCAGCCGCCCGGCTGGGTCGGAGCGCAGGAAGCCAAAGGGAATTCCCTCCTCTCCCGGACGTCGCAGCGACACGAGGCGATGGGCAATCTGCTCAAAACTGCCGTTAAACCGCTGCCGCAGCCGATCGATATCGTAACCGCAGGCTTCCGCTTCGCCGAGAAAGCGCGAATAGGGAAAGACGATAGCACCCGCCAGATAGGAGCCGAGTGCGCGCGCCGCCAGCCTACGCGCCCTGTCGGTGGAGAGCCGGGCAAGCTCGAGGGTCTGCCGCAGGACATCTGCTGCGGAGAGCTCGCCAAAAAGGCGCGCCAATTGGAATTGACGTGTCGCCAGGGTCGTCGAGCCCTGAAACCACATGATCCGCGCGTCGGGACGATAACGGTACTGGCCGGGAAAATCGGGACTGTCCGGTGGCCCGCCAATGATGGTGCGGACACCAAATCCACTTTCAAGCGCTGAGACGAGGGTTTCGACGCCGAACGTCCCCTGCGCGTCCAGCTCGACCCGCAACCGCACGGCTGCGTCCTCAAGCTGGGGAAAGTGGTTCTGCTGCTCGATGATCATGTCATCGATTTCGCGCAGCGCCGACACGCTGCTCGCCGCCTGGCTAGAACTCTCGAACTGGCCGATGAGGCTGCGCGCCACTTCGCTCAGCGTCCGGGTCTCGCGACCGATCGCACCGAGAAACCGGCTGCGTTCCGCGTCGTCGAGATCCTGAACGTCTTCGAGAATTTCAGCACTAGAGCGGATGGCGGTAATGCCGGACAGGACCTGATGCAGCAATTGCCCCAGGAGCGGGTCTGACCGGAGACGATCGGCATAGGCATCAGCATCGGCCACCGCCCCCATATAGGCGCGGTGCATCCGCGCCAGGGCCATGGCACTGGCCGGATATTGCGCCACGAGCTGCCGCCGCTCGTCCGGCTGGAATGGCAGCGACTCGACGGCTGGATCGGCATAGGCCTCTTCCAGATCCTGGAGCAGCTTTTGTTCAGCTTCGCCGGTGAGATCGCCGATTTCAATGTCGAGACATTGGGCCACGCGCTGCAGCAGCGAGCCCGCAATGTCCCTTTTGTTGTTCTCGATGAGGTTCAGATAGCTCGGCGAGATGCCGATCTGGCGCGCCAGGGCTGCTTGCGAAATGCGCAGCGATTTCCGCCTGTTACTGATCCGAAATCCGATTGGCGCACGCATTTCCCACCCCCATCAGTCAACGAATTTACGAAGACCCGTGAAATACAGAACAACAATTTACAGAATTATTCAATGAATACAACGGGATATTGCGCCCCTTTTCAAATGTGACGAAACTCTGACAGCGGTGAGTGGCTGACAATGTATCAGCGGCCCCGCGCCATAAGGAGGAGCTTTATGACACTTTTGAAGCGCGGGCTGTCCCGCCGCAGGGTATTGCAAACCGGCATGGCCGGCATCATCGGCACGGGCGTAGCGCCCATGGTGTTCACCAAGGGGGCTTGGGCACAGGAGTTCTGCAACGACCCCACAGGCGACACCGTCACGATCGGGCTTAACCTGCCCCTGACTGGCGCCTACGCGGAAGAAGGTGCCGATGAGCAGAAGGCCTACGAGCTGGCCATCGCCCACCTGAACGGCGAAGGCGATGGCGGGCTGATCAACGTCCTCACCCCCACCGCTCTCAAGGGCAACGGCATTCTCGGCAAGAAGGTCGGCTATGTGTCGTCCGACAGCCAGACCAAGTCCGACGTGGCGCGTGCCGGCGCAACCCGCATGATCGAACGCGACGGCGCCATCATGATCACCGGCGGTTCGTCCTCGGGTGAAGCCATCGCCGTGCAGAGCCTCTGCCAGGAGATGGGTATCATCTTCATGGCCGGCCTCACCCACTCCAACGACACCACCGGCAAGGACAAGCGCCGCTACGGTTTCCGTCACTTCTTCAACGCCTACCAGTCCGGTATCGCTCTCGGCCCGGTTCTGGGCGAGCAGTACGGCAAGCAGCGCCGCGCCTACCACCTGACCGCCGACTACACCTGGGGCTGGACCCAGGAAGAGTCGATCATGGCGGCAACCGAGGCCCTCGGCTGGGAAACCGTCGCGGCTGTGCGCACCCCGCTCGGCTCCTCGGACTATTCCCAGTACCTCACGCCGATCCTCAATTCTGGCGCCGACGTGCTGATCCTCAACCACTATGGCCTCGACATGGTGAACTCGCTGCCGCAGGCCGTGCAGTTCGGCATGCGCGACCGCCAGGCAAACGGCCACAACTTCGAGATCGTCACGCCGCTGATCTCCGAATTGATGGCCAAGGGCGCCGGCGAATCCGTTCGTGGCGTCTTCGGCACCTCGAACTGGCACTGGAACCTGCAGGACCCCGGCTCCATCGCCTTCACCAAGTCCTTCGGCGCAGCCTATGGCTCCCCGCCGTCGCAGGCCGCTCACACGGCCTATGTCCAGATGCTGCTCTACGCAGATGCCGTGGAACGCGCCGGCACCTTCTATCCGCCAGAAGTCATCAAGGCGCTGGAAGGCCACGAGTTCGACGGCATGGGCAATGGTCGCACGCTTTACCGCGCCGAAGACCACCAGTGCATGAAGTCGGTTCTGGTTGTGCAGGGCAATGAGTCGCCCACCAGCGAGTTCGACGTTCTCAACGTGGTTCAGGAAGTGGGCCGCGACGTCAGCACCTACGACGCCTCGATCTTCGGTGGCGAGCTCGGACCGGCAGAGCCGGCACCGCTCTGCGCCTAAGTCCAGTTGATCAGGCACTCTTAGGGGGGCGCCCCGTCACCGTCGGACAAGTCCGGCGGTGGCGGGGTCCACTTACAGAGCCTGCTGCAGCGACATGTCGCTGAACGGAGCATGCAATGTTCGAAGTCATATTTCTTCAATTCCTGAACGGGCTCGATAAAGGCGCTGCCTATGCGCTTATCGCCCTCGGACTGACCCTGGTGTTCGGCACCCTGGGCGTCGTCAATTTCGCCCATGGCGCCCTCTTCATGCTCGGAGCCTTCTGCGCCGTCACCGTGCGCATGTTCCTCACCATGGAGACGGTGACCATCGATCCCGAAAAGCTCTCTCCATGGGGTCAGCCGCTGGAAGTGCGCGAGCCCCTGGTTCAGGCGTGGCTCGGTGATTTCGGAGCGGTCCTGGTCAACTATTCAGTTCCATTCTCGATCCTGATCACGATCCCGGTGATGCTGGTGATCGGCATCGCGCTCGAGCGCGGCATCATCAAGCACTTCTACAAGCGCACCCACGCCGAGCAGATCCTGGTGACCTTCGGTCTCGCCATCGTGGCCCAGGAAGTCATCAAGTCCGTTTACGGCCCCAACCCCATTCCCCAGCCCATGCCGACGGACCTGCGCGGCGCTGCCGATATTGGCGCCTGGCTGGGCATGCAGGCCAATGTCATCACCTACCCGATCTGGCGCCTCGTCTACTTCCTCTTCGCCGGCGTGGTCATCGGTGGCGTCTTCGCCTTCCTCCAGTTCACCACCTTCGGCATGGTCGTTCGTGCCGGCATGGCGGACCGCGAGACCGTGGGCCTGCTCGGCATCAACATCGACCGACGCTTTACCATCATGTTCGGCCTGGCCGCCGTCGTCGCTGGCATGGCAGGCGTGATGTACACCCCGCTCCTGCCCCCGAACTATCACATCGGCATGGACTTCCTGGTCCTCAGCTTCGTGGTGGTCGTCGTGGGCGGCATGGGCTCGTTGCCCGGTGCAGTCGCGGCCGGCTTCATGCTCGGCATCCTGCAATCCTTCGCCTCGATGAACCAGGTGAAGGCCATTTTCCCCGGCATCGACCAGATCATCATCTATCTCGTCGCCGTCGTAATTCTACTCGTTCGTCCCCGTGGCCTGTTCGGCCGGCGCGGCGTGATGGAGGCCTGACGTGACCAAATTCATGTCCCGCAACGACCTCTTGCTCCTTGTCGGCTTCGCCGTCGTCGTCCTCGCCATGCCGATCTGGCTGGCACCAATCGGTGCCGGCTACCCGGATCTCTTGCAACGCTTCATGATCTTCGGGCTCTTCGCCGTCGGCTTCAACATTCTGTTCGGCCTCACCGGCTATCTCAGCTTCGGGCACGCTGCCTTCTTCGGAGTCGGCTCCTATACGGCGGTCTGGTCGTTCAAGCTGTTCACGCTTGATGCCATCCCTGCCCTGTTCTTTGCCGTGATCGTCTCCGGGCTCTTTGCCCTCGTGATCGGCTTCCTCAGCCTGCGTCGGACCGGCATCTACTTCTCGATCCTGACGCTCGCCTTTGCCCAGATGAGCTATAATCTGGCCTATTCGGTGCTGACCCCGATCACCAATGGTGAGACGGGCCTGCAGCTGACCCTGTCGGATCCGCGTATCATCGACGCTGCGGTCGGCCAGACCTTCGTTGGCCAGCCCGTCCCGACGCTGCTCGGCCAGTCGCTGGGTGGCTATGGCGGGTTCTACTTCTGCGCATTCTTCCTGATTTTGGGCTTTTTCTTTGCCCAGCGCGTGGCCGGCTCGCCCTTCGGCATGATGCTCAAGGCGATCAAGTCCAACCAGACGCGCATGCAGTTCACCGGCTTCAACACCCGTCCCTATGCCCTCTCGGCATTCGTGATCTCGGGCATGTATGCCGGCCTGGCGGGCGCCCTGCTCGCCGTGACCGACCCGCTCGCCGGTGCGGAACGCATGCAGTGGACGGCCTCTGGCGAAGTGGTCCTGATGACCATTCTCGGCGGCGTTGGCACGCTGATCGGGCCGGTGATCGGCGCCTGGGTGATCAAGTACTTCGAGAACATTCTCTCGGCCCTCAATGACAACATCCTGGCCCGCTTCTTCAGCTTCCTGCCTGAAGGTGTCGACTCCGTCGTGGTCAAGGTCATCAGCAAGTTCGTCGGCGACGGCTGGCACCTCACCCTGGGCCTGCTCTTCGTTGTCATCGTGATCTTCCTGCCCGGCGGCATCATGGAAGGCGTGCGGCGCATCGCTGCCGCATTCCGCAGCCGGGGCGCCACGCCCCGCGCCGCCACCAAGACCCAAGCTGCAGAGTAGGATCAGAAAATGGCAGATACCAACGTAGTCCTGCATGTGGCGGACGTGCACAAGCGGTTCGGGGGCCTGCATGCTCTCGCCGACATCGACCTCCAGGTGGAGGAAGGCAAGACCCACGCGATCATCGGGCCAAACGGCGCCGGCAAGTCGACCCTGCTCAACGTCATCATCGGCAAGCTGCCGCCGACCAGTGGCCAGGTTGTCTTCGACGGCACCATCCTGACAGGGCGCAAGCCCCACCAGATCAACCAGCTGGGTATTGCCCGCGTGTTCCAGACGCCGGAAATCTTCTCCGATCTCTCGGTGCTGCACAATGTGATGATCCCCGCCTTTGCCAAGCGCGACGGCGACTTCGGGCTCAACATGCTGCGGGCGCTCGAGAGCGAGACGGGCATCCGGGAAGAAGCGCTGCACATGCTTGAAGATGTCGGGCTGGTGAACCGGCGCGACACGCCGGCGGGGTCTCTCTCGCGCGGTGACAAGCGGCGCATGGAACTGGCCATGTGCCTGATCCAGCATCCGCGTCTGCTGCTGCTCGACGAGCCGACCGCCGGCATGAGCCGGCACGACACCAACACCACGATAGAGCTGCTCAAGAAGATCAAGAGCCGCGGCATGACCAAGGTGATCATCGAGCACGACATGCATGTGGTGTTCTCGCTGGCCGACAAGATCTCGGTCCTCGCGCAGGGGCGCATCATCGCCGATGGCACGCCCGATCAGGTGCGTGGCAATCCCAAGGTGCAGGAAGCCTATCTCGGAGGAGCGCATTGATGAGCGCAGTTGCCATGCAATCCAGTGTCGCCTCGGGCAGCCACGCTGCCGACATCGAAACCACCCGCCCTTTCTTCTCCGTACGGGACGTTCACGCCTATTACGGAGAAAGCTACATCGTCCAGGGCGTGTCCCTGGATGTGCGACAGGGCGAAATTCTCGCCCTCCTGGGCCGCAACGGCGCGGGCAAGTCATCCACACTGCGCACCATTGCGCGAACAGACAATCCACAGCTTCGCCAGGGGGAAATCTGGCTCGACGGCAACCCCGTGCACGAGATGAAGAGTTTTGAGGCGGCGCGAGCCGGCATTCAGCTCGTGCCCGAGGACCGTCGAATTATTCAGGGCCTGACCGTCGAGGAAAATATCGCCCTCGCCAAGGTCGCGCCCGGCAATGGCTGGAGCCTCGAGCAGATCTACGAGAGTTTTCCGCGCCTTGCCGAACGCCGCACGCAGGAAGGTGTGACGCTTTCGGGCGGCGAGCAGCAGATGCTGGCCATCGCCCGTGCGCTTGCCCGCGACCTGAAACTGCTGCTGCTCGATGAGCCCTATGAAGGGCTGGCCCCGGTGATCGTGCACGAGATTGAACGCATTCTGCATTCGATCAAGCCGCTCGGCATTACGACGGTCATCGTCGAGCAGAACGCGGTGGCCGCGCTGAAACTGGCCGACCGGGCCGTCATTCTCGACACCGGTGAAGTGGTGTTCAGCGGCACGGCCAAGGAAGTGCTCGACAACGCCGAGCTTCGCCACGAATACCTCGCGATCTAACACGCGAGGAAGTTTTACCTTTCAGGAACAACGAGTTACCCTGGGTTCTTTGGGTTCTAAAGGCATGTTGCCGATTTCACCCTCTCCCCGCTCGAAGGACTCAGGGTACATTTTCCAGCGGCGGCACCGGGGCAATGGTAATGCCCTCAGCTTCGAGTGCCGCTCGCACGTCGCGCGCCAGATCGACCGCACCCGGCGTATCGCCATGCAGGCATATCGATCGCGCCTTTGATTTCAGAACCGTCCCATCAATAGCCACGATCTCTCCGGCCAGCGCCAGACGCAGGCAGCGGGCGATAACGGCCTCAGTATCCTCGATGACGGCACCCGGCTCGCTCCGGGCGACCAGCAGACCCTCGGCCGTGTAGGCGCGATCGGCATAGGCCTCGCGGATCAGCGGGGCGCCAACGGCATTGGCGGCCCGAACCTGTTCGCTATTGTCGAGGGCAAGGACGGCGATCTTTGCATCCATTGCCTGAATGGAGGCAAAAATCGCGACGGCGAAGGCCAGCTCTTCGGCCGTTTGATTGGCAAGGGCGCCATGCAGCTTGACGTAGGACAGCGGCACACCGACTTCCTCGGCGATATAGCGCACGAGAAAGATCTGGTCCCGCACCTGTGACAGCAGTGTATCGAGCGGCACGACGAGGCGAAATCGCCCGAACCGGGCGCGATCGACATAGCCGGGATGCGCCCCGGCCCGCACGCCCCGCGCCTTGCACTTCTTGAGCACATGCCGGATCGTCGCCGCGTCACCGGCGTGGCCGCCCCCGGCGATGGAGGCGCTGGAGACGATATCGAGCAGGTCGTCGTCCGTGCCCACGCCCTCGCCGAGATCGGCGTTGAGATCGATTGTCGTCATGGCAATTGGCTCCGCAATATCCGATGCGCGTTCGCGAGGCTGACGGGGGTGAAGGATACGGCACGATTGGGCCTGATCTGCGCGAAACGCGAGAGGTCGACCGAGATGACGGTACCGATCCGCGGATAGCCGCCCGTGGGCTGGTGATCCCGCATCAGCACGATCGGGGTCCCGTCCCCCAGAATCTGGATGTCGCCAGACACGACCGGGTCGGACACGAGCGAGAGGATCTTTTCGTTGGCAAAGACCCCGCCGGGGTCGCCGAGGCGTACACCCATGCGGTCCATGGTCGGCGTGGTCCTGAACTCCGCTGCAACAAACGCCTGCCGCACATCGGGAGAGAACATTTCCGCGTGGAGGCCCCACACAAAGCGGATCGGGCCCTCGTCGACGGCTATCGGCTCCGGTGCCTGAGGCTCCCCGCCCTCGCCCTCAAGCACCAGTTCGTCGCCAGCGGCAAGGGTTTTACCGGAGAGGCCACCCAGACGCGCCCGCGTACTGGTGGCGATGCTGCCGAGCACGGGCTTCACTTCAAGCCGGCCGCCAAACCGCAGATAGCCGTAATTGCCATAGGGGCCCGCCGAGATGGTGAGCCTGTCGCCGGCAACGAGCCGCGTCTGCCCGGGCCAGTCGAGAAGCTCGCCATTGAGACCGATCGTAAAGCCTCCGCCGTCCCAACCGGCGAAGGTTTCGCCATCGAGGACAGTGAGATCAAGGCCAGCCATGGTGAATTCGACGCCAGACGCGTCACTGGCTCCCGCCCAGCGGCCGGCCCGGGCGAAGCTCTTGATATCCATGGGTCCCGATGCGCTGATGCCATGGCTGAGCATGCCGAACCGGCCAGGATCCTGAAGGCTGACCAGTGGACCGGCGCGATCAATACGTAACCGCGTCATTACCGAGCCTCGAAGGTCAAGAAATCGCCCGCCCGCAGCTGGGTGGGCGGATCGGTGCGGGCGTCGAAATTGCGAAAATCGGTCCTGCCGATCACGTGCCAGCCGGTGGGAATATCGGTGGCCGCGATAGCCGTCTGCCCAGCCGCAAAGAGCACGCTGCCCGCCGGCACCATCGGCCGCACATTCTGCCTGCGCGGCAGGATGAGATCATCGGGGTGAAAGCCGCAGTAGACAAAACCGGGCGCAAAACCTGTCGCCAGCACGCGGAGCGGCGCCGCATTGTGGCGAGCGATGAAACTCGCGGGATCGAGGGCCAATGCACCCGCGACCTCGGCAAGATCAGGTCCGTCGGAACCGCCAAATATGATCCCGATCGTGTGGGTATCCGGCGCCCGGGCACTGTGTTGCCCGGTCAGTTGCAGGCGTAGCTCGCCGCAGACGGTGTCAAAATCGGTGTGGAGCGGATCGTAGCGCAGAAATACCGAGACGAGGCTCGGCACGACCTCCTCGACGCCCGCAGGCGGAGAAGCGAGCAGAGTGTCGGCGAATGCGATGGCGGCGGCATTGGCAGCCTCATCGAGCTGCGCTGCAAAGCGCACGAGAATTCCGCAATCCCCCATAGGCACGATCATCCGCCTTGTCGGGGCAATCGACATCATCGGAAATCCCGTACTCTCCAGGGCGTTGCTTCAGCCCTGTTGCGCTAGGCGGGCGGGCTTCCCTTCTTGCGGCGCCGCCTTGCGGCGGCACCGGCCTTTATCCTCAGATCAAGGCCCTAGTTGGGTTCACGACCCTCCTGCTCGACCACGGCATCGAACAGCTCCCGAACCTGGGACGCGCCAAGGCTCTCGATTGCCACGGCAGCGATGGCCGCAAACAACTCTGCGATTTCCTGGGGATCGGTGATTTCGGCGTCGTCTTCGTCGGCGTCGGCGTTGATGAGAGTAAACACGATACGCGCCTCCATTGTGAGCCTACGGGCTCAGTGTGCGGCGATTCCCGTTACCGTTTAAATAACAGAATGTGCCAAGTCGGGTCATGGCGCTGCTTGCCACGTCCAGCAGCGCCACCTATTCTTCGCCCGCCTCGAGCTTTTCGATATAAGCCTCAATATCTTCCAGAGTAGCCGAAAAGGGTTTCGGCTCGCCCCCAAGGATGATTTTGTAGCTCTTGTCATCGCGCAGCGCATGACCGCCGGGCTGCCCGTGAACCTTCATCTTTTCGGCCGTCAACACCGTCAGCCCGTAGCGGACCAAAATGCGTTTTGCCCGCCGCATGCGCGACGCGTCGAATTCCTTGCGGCTCATGGCACCCACCTGTCATCCGCCTGATTGGTGGCAAGGCTGTAGCGAGCGTTGCGCTGCAATGCAACTGTAGGCGTGGACACTCGGCTGATCTGCCGCGCTCCGGCATCTGACCACTGGACAGCGCACCTTCGCCCGGCTAAACGGCTGGGCACGGGTAGATGGCAGAGTGGTTGATTGCTCCGGTCTTGAAAACCGGCGAAGGTGCAAGCCTTCCGGGGGTTCGAATCCCTCTCTACCCGCCATTCCATTTTATCGCAGCAGGTGTGACGCCGCCGGACGAACCGGCAGCGCCGTCTCGATTATGGAATCAGCACGACAGAGCCGGTGGTCTCGCGACCTTCGAGGGCCCGGTGCGCGTCTGCGGCATCGGCCAGGGCGAAGCGTCGGCCGGCTTCCACCTTGATGGCGCCGCTGCGGATCGCGGCGAAGAGCGCTTCGGCGCCAGCGAGCAGGTCCTCACGCGCTGCGAGATAATGCGCCCCGGTCGGACGGGTCACAAAGAGCGAGCCCTTTCGAGAGAGGACTGTCAGGTCCGGGATGGAAACAACGCCCGAGGCATTGCCGAAGCTGGCCATCAGGCCGCGCGGCCGCAGGCAGTCGAGAGACGCTTCGAAAGTGTCCTTGCCCACGCCGTCATAGACGACGTCCACGCCCCGGCCCCCGGTGAGCTCGCGCACTTTTGGCGCGAAAGCCTCGGCGCGATAGTCGATGACGTGATCGCAGCCATGGGCAAGGGCGAGCGCCACCTTGTCCGGGCCTCCCGCGGTGCCGATGACCGTGGCGCCGAGGGATTTCGCCCATTGGGTGGCGATGAGACCGGTGCCGCCGGCCGCGGCGTGCCAGAGGATGGTTTCGCCCTGCTGCACCGGCCAGGTCTTGAACAGCAGGTAATAGGCGGTAAGGCCCTTGAGCATGACGGAGGCTGCGGTTTCATCGTCGATATCGTCCGGGATCGGGACGAGACGATCTGCCGAAACGAGCCGCTCCTCGGCATAGGCACCGATCTGGCCCTGATAGCAGACGCGCTGTCCGACGCTGAGACCGGTTACGTCGGGGCCGAGCGCTGTGACCACCCCCGCCCCTTCATTGCCGCCGACGAATGGCAGGGGCATGGGATAAAGGCCGGAGCGCTGATAGGTGTCGATGAAATTGAGGCCGATGGCGGTGTGCCGGATGCGCGCCTGACCGGGCCCGGGCGCATCGATCGGCCAGTCCTGCAGGGTAAGGACGTCTGGACCACCAGTCTGATTGATTACAACGGCGTTATTCATCGGGGAGCCTTCGGCTTTCTTGGTGCAGATTTTGGGCGAGATTGGGCAAGCGGGCGGGTTTTTCGCGGTTCTGCGGCCGGGGGTACCGAAGCGACCGGCGTTGGTGCGCGGCCCCTGTTGGTGACGGCAGCAAGGCCCTCGGCGGCGGATACGGAACCGGTGTCCCCGGTGAACGGCGTCACTTCATGGCGATGGGACGCGCCGCCCCGCATTTTGCGCTGCTTGGCAAAGATGTTGACCGCTTCGACCAGCACCGAGAAGGCCATGGCCGAATAGATATAGCCCTTGGGAATGTGGAAGCCGAGGCCGTCGGCGACCAGCGTCACGCCGATCAGCAACAGGAAGGCCAGCGCCAGCATTTTCGTGGTCGGATGATCGGACACGAATTTTGCGATTGGACCGGAGGCAACAAACATCACCGCAACGGCAACGAGCACGGCGGCGATCATGACGGCGACCTGATCGGCGGGCACCATGCCCACGGCCGTGATGATCGAGTCGATGGAAAAGACCATGTCGATCACGACGATCTGGACGAGGATGGCCTGAAGAGATGCCTGAGCGGCGCCCGTCAGGGTTTCCTCATGCGTACCCTCGATGGCCGCATGCATCTCATGGGTGGCCTTGTAGATGAGGAAGCCGCCACCAGCGAGCAGGATGATATCCTTCCAGGAGAAGTCCTGGCCAAAGGCGGAAAACACGGGGTCCTGCAGCTGAACGATCCAGCTGATCAGGAACAGGAGGATGATGCGGAAAACCAGCGCCAGGCCAATGCCGAGCTTGCGGGCGAACTCGGCCTGTTCGCGCGGCAGGCGCGAAACCAGAACCGAAATGAAGACGATATTATCGATGCCAAGGACGATCTCCATGACCGTCAGGGTGGCAAAGGCAACCCACACATTGGGGTCGGCCAGCAGCTCAAGCATGGTAGGCTCCGTGTCGGATGAACTCAGCTGAGTTCAGATTTAGTCACTGTTCGACACAATGGAGAAGCCCCGATTGGCTCCGGGCGAATTTCAGCCCGCCCGGATGAGCGGAATGGCGAGGTCTTTTCTGAACAGATACAACAACGTACGCGCCGCTTCGCCTTCATCGCCGGAAAGCGTTGGATTGCGGCTGAGCAGGGCCTTGGCGTCGTCATGGGCAAATTCGAGCAGGTGCCGATGCACGTCCGGCACAGCGAGGCGATAGCCGGGCATGCCGGACTGCCGGGTTCCCAGAATGTCACCCTGCCCGCGCAGTTCGAGATCGCGCTCGGCAATCACGAACCCATCCTCGGTGGATTTTATGGTTTCGAGACGGGCCTTCGCCGTTTCGCTGAGCGGGTCCTTGTAAAGCAGGAGGCAGGCCGAGCGCTGCGAGCCACGACCGACGCGGCCACGAAGCTGGTGGAGCTGGGCAAGGCCGAAGCGCTCGGAATGCTCGATGATCATGATCGTCGCATTGGGCACATCGACGCCAACCTCGATGACAGTTGTTGCCACCAAGAGCTTGATTTCATTGGCTTTGAATCGACCCATGACCTCCTGCTTGGCAGCGGCTGACATGCGGCCGTGGACGAGGGCGACCTGATCGCCGAAGACTTTTCGCAACTCGGCAAAGCGATCCTCGGCGCTGACCACTTCCAGCGTTTCGCTTTCCTCCACCAGCGGGCAGACCCAATAAGCCTGCGCGCCTTCGCCGAGGCGGGCGACGAGACGGCCGACGACGCGATCATAATCATTGATCGACATCACCGCCGTATCGATGGGCTGGCGACCCTTCGGCTTTTCGCGCAGCACGCTGACTTCCATGTCACCGAAGTGGGTGAGAACCAGCGTGCGCGGGATCGGCGTGGCGGTCATGACCAGGAGGTCTGTGTGGCGGCCCTTTTCCGACAGGGCGAGGCGCTGATGAACGCCGAAGCGATGCTGTTCATCGACAACAGTCAGCCCCAGATCTTTGAAATCAATATCAGATTGGAAGAGCGCGTGGGTGCCGACGGCGATGTGGATGGAGCCATCGGCAAGGCCTGCGAGGATTTTTCGGCGCTCGGCAGCGGGCATCTTGCCGGTAAGCAGGGCACAGCCGAGACCAGCGGTGTCGCAAAGCGGCTTGATGGTCTTGTAGTGCTGGGAAGCCAGCAATTCGGTGGGCGCCATCAGCGCCGATTGGGCGCCGGATTCGGCAATGGCGGCCATGGCCATGAGGGCTACAACGGTCTTGCCGGAGCCGACATCGCCCTGCAGGAGGCGCGACATCCGCTCGGGCGCGGCGAGATCGGCCATGATCTCACCAAGCGCGGCAGTTTGGCCCTCGGTGAGGGTGAAGGGTAACAGGCTGCTTACCTTTGCGGTCACTTCCCCGGTAAAACGACGTGACGTGCCGCGCACCGACACCATGCTCGAGCGGACGAGCTGCAGGGTGATCTGTCCGGCCAGATATTCGTCATAGGCAAGGCGCTGGCGGGCGGGCGCGAAGAGCTCGGCATCAGCCGGGTTTTCCGGCAGGTGGACCATGCGCATGGAATGGGCAAAGCTCGGCCATTTCCGCTGCGCCATCGTTCCGCTGTCGATCCACTCGGGCAGTTCAGGAATCGTGTCGACCGCCTGTCGGACGAGCTTGGCGAGGGCCTTGGAGCTTAGACCATTGGTCAGCGGATAGACCGGCTCGACCAGCGGCAGGCTGTCGAACTTTTCCGGCTCGACGATATAGTCCGGGTGGGTGATCTGCTTCTCGCCATTGAAGAAGTCGATCTTTCCCGAGACGAACCGCTCCTCGCCGATAGGCAGGGCCTTCTCGACCCAGCCGCCCTGGGCACGGAAGAAGACAAGGCTGATGTCGCCGGTTTCATCATGGGCGAAGACACGATGGGGCACATGCGGCTTGCCCTGCGGGGGCGGCTGATGGCGGTCGATGTGCAGCTTTAACGTGACGATCTGGTTGAGATAGGCCTCGCCGATGCCGACCTGCCGGCGCCGATCGACCACGCCCGAGGGCATGTGCATCAGGATATCGAGGACAATGGCCTCCTGCCCCTCGGGCGCACCGAAGAAGCGCGTCAGCAGCGCGGCGAGCTTGTCGCCGACACCCTTGATGGTGTGCAGCGATCTGAACAGGGGCTGGAGGGTTTCCGGACGCACGCTTGATTCTCCTTAGGCAAAGCGTTGCACAAAAGAACAGGAGAAGAACAGAGCGAGGTAGGCAGGTGTGCACAGGAGGAGAGCGCCCCCTCCCCATCCCTCCCCTCAAGGGGGGGTGTCTGGCCGGTGGGTGGAGCGGCTTGGGGGCGCTGACCGTCTCGCTTGTGCAGAACAGGTGGGTCGGTGGCTCTCTTCACCCCACCCTCAATCCCTCCCCGTCAAGGGGAGGGAAGTCTGGCCGGTGGATGGGCGGTTTCGGGGCACTGGCCTGGCAGTCGTCTCCCTCCCCCTTGTGGGGAGGGATCAAGGGTGGGGGTTGTTGGGCAGGATGACCCATGGTCGGGAAAGGGCTGACATTCGGGTTCAACCCGCGTAAGAGACATGTCCAAATCGGGAACAAACTTGGATCATGGGTGTCAAATGACGGCCGGTGAGGACATTGCTATTCGCCGCAAGCGCCTGCGCTATCGCGCCTGGCATCGGGGAACCAAGGAAATGGATTTGGTGCTCGGGCCGTTCTGCGACGCCAATATCGAAGGGTTCGACGCGGCAACGCTCGATCGGCTCGAAGCGTTGATGAATGAGGAAGATCCCCCACTCCTCAAGTGGATCATGCGGCAGGAAGACCCGCCCGCCCATGTGGATCTGGAATTTCTGGAAGTGGTGATCGCCGACCATCAGGCACGGATTTCCCAATGAACGACATGACGTCCCTGCCCCCGGTCCGCACCATCTCCAATGTGCCCGATGGCATGCAGCCCATGGTGCTGGCCAAGCTTATCGAGCAGCGGCTGAAAGCGGCGCCGGACGATCCCGCCGCCCTGGTATTCGTGGCCCGCGACGGCCGCCGCCTGCAGCGCATGGCCGAAGTGCTGGGCGCCATGCTGCCCGGGCACAATGTGGTGACGCTGCCAGCCTGGGACTGTCTGCCCTATGACCGCGTCTCGCCCAATAACGTAACCATTGCCGCACGGATGAACACGCTGGCGGCGCTGACCAGCGGGGCCAAGGGCACGATTGTGCTGACCGCCGTCAACGCGCTGATCCAGAAACTGCCGCCCCGCGACGTGGTGGAGACCATGTCGTTTTCGGCGGCTGTGGGGCGCGTGGTCGATAGCGAAAAGCTCATCGCATGGGCGTCCAGGAATGGCTATCTGCGCGTTCCGACCGTGCGCGAGAGCGGCGAATATGCCGTGCGCGGCGGACTGGTCGATCTCTATCCTGCCAGCGCTGCTGCCCCCCTTCGATTCGACTTTTTCGGCAGCCAGCTGGAATCGATCCGCACATTCGATCCTGACAGCCAGCGCACGACGGGTAATCTCAAGCGCATCGACCTGACGCCGATGAGCGAGCTGGTGCTGACCGAGGAGACCATCAAGCGGTTCCGGCAGAACTATACGGCGACCTTTGGCGGCAACACGGTTGACGACACGCTCTATGCCTCCGTCAGCGGCGGCGCGCGCTATTCGGGTACCGAGCACTGGCTGCCGTTTTTCTATGACCACATGGATCAGCTGGCCGACTATGTGGGCGATGCGCCCTTCGTCTTTGACGACCAGGTGGCCGAGGCCTTTACCGACCGCGCCGCGCAGATCCGGGACTATTACGACGCGCGCGAGGCGGCGCGGCTGGCTCCCGCCATTGCTGGTGGCGGCGCGCTTTACAAGCCGATCAAGCCCGAGCTGCTCTACGATATCGACGCCCATCCACACGCATTGGCGGGCGCCTCGGTTATCCAGCTTTCGCCCTTCCTCTCGCCCCAGACCCAGCGCGGCGACGACGCCGGCGGACATATCGCGCCAAGCTTTGCGGCCGAACGGCTGGCCTCCGACGTCAACCTCTTCCAGTCGGTGGTTGATCGCCTGCTTGAAGAGCGCCGAAACGGACGCCGCACCATCATCGCCTGCTGGAGCACGGGCACCCGCGACCGCATGGCCCAGGTGCTCAAGGACCATGGCCTGACCAATCCGCGCCTCGCTGAAAACTGGCGTGACGCGGAGACGACCAGCGCCAATACGACTTCGCTGGTCGTGCTACCGCTCGAAACCGGCTTTGACACCAAGGACCTGCTGGTCCTTTCCGAGCAGGATATTCTGGGCGAACGCATTCTGCGCCCGCAGCGCAAGAAGAAGGCATCTGACGCGCTGACCGAGGCGGCTTCGCTCTCGGCGGGTGATCTCGTCGTCCACGTTGATCACGGTATCGGCCGGTTTATCGGTCTGAAGGTGATCGAAGCCGGTGGTGCGCCGCACGAATGCGTCGAGCTCGAATATGGCGGCGACACAAAACTCTACCTGCCGGTCGAGAACATTGAGCTTCTGACGCGCTATGGCGCCGACGACGGCAATGTGACGCTCGACAAGCTCGGCGGCGTGGCCTGGCAGGCCAAGAAGGGCAAGCTCAAGAAGCGCATCCGCGAAATGGCGGAACAGCTCATCAAGCTGGCCGCGCAGCGCCTGCTCACCAAGGCCGATGTGGTCGAGATCAACCCCGGCGCCTATGACGAATTCTCCGCCCGCTTCCCCTATGAGGAAACCGAGGACCAGCTCAACGCCATTGGCGCGGTATTCGAGGATATTACCTCGGGCAAGGTCATGGACCGGCTGGTCTGCGGCGACGTCGGCTTCGGCAAGACCGAAGTGGCGCTGCGCGCAGCCTTCGCCGTGGCCCTCTCGGGCAAGCAGGTCGCCGTGGTGGTGCCGACAACGCTTCTGGCGCGCCAGCACTTCAAGACCTTCTCCGAACGCTTTCAGGGCTTGCCGGTCAATGTGCGCCATGCCTCGCGCATGGTCAGCGCTGCCGAGCTCAAGGCGACCAAGGAAGGCCTCGCCGAGGGTCAGGTCGACATCGTCGTCGGCACCCATGCGCTGTTGTCGAAGACCATCAAGTTCAAGGATCTGGGGCTGCTCATCATCGACGAAGAGCAGCACTTCGGCGTGGGCCACAAGGAGCGCCTCAAGGAGCTCAAGGCCAATGTCCACGTGCTGACGCTGACGGCGACGCCGATTCCCCGCACGCTGCAGCTGGCGCTGACCGGGGTGCGCGATCTGAGCCTCCTCGCGACGCCGCCGGTCGACCGCCTCGCCATCCGCACCTTCATCTCGCCCTTCGATCCGCTCTCGATCCGCGAGGCACTGCTGCGCGAGAAATATCGCGGCGGGCAAAGTTTTTACGTCGTGCCGCGCATCAAGGATCAGCCCGATATCGCCGAGTTCCTGCGCACCCAGGTGCCGGAAGTCAGCTATGTCATCGCCAATGGCCAGATGCCGCCCGGCGAGCTCGACGACATCATGAACGCCTTCTATGACGGCAAGTTCGACGTGCTGCTGGCGACCACGATCGTCGAATCGGGGCTCGATATTCCGAACGCCAATACGCTGATCGTGCATCGGGCCGACAATTTCGGCCTGGCGCAGCTTTATCAGATCCGCGGCCGCATCGGCCGGGCCAAGGCCCGCGCCTATGCCCTCTTCACCGTGCCGGCGGACAAGAAGCTGACCGATACCGCCGAACGGCGCCTCGGTGTGCTGCAATCGCTCGAGAGCCTCGGCGCCGGCTTCCAGCTGGCCAGCCACGACCTCGACATTCGCGGCGCGGGCAATCTGCTCGGCGACGAGCAGTCCGGCCACATTCGCGAAATCGGCTACGAGCTCTACCAGTCGATGCTGGAAGAGGCGGTCGCTGCGCTCAAGAGCGGCGAGGAGGAATACGAAGACCGCAACGAGTGGAGCCCGAATATCTCGCTGGGCATGCCGGTGATGATTCCCGAGCACTATGTGCCCGACCTCACCCTGCGCATGCAGCTCTATCGCAAGCTGGGTGATTTGACCGAAATCCGCGATATCGACGCGGCCGGCGCCGAGCTGATCGACCGCTTCGGGCCGCTGCCCGAAGAGGTGGAAGCGCTGCTCAAGGTCATCCTCGTCAAGTCGCTCTGCCGCCAGGCCAATGTCGAAAAGGTCGATGCCGGCCCCAAGGGTGCGGTGCTGACCCTGCGCAACAATGAGTTCCCCAATCCGGTCGGTCTCGTGCGTCTGGTCAGCGACCCCGCCAACCAGGTTCGCATCAAACCCGATCAGAAACTCGTGTTCGCGCGCAATTGGCCAACCCCCGAGCACCGTCTCAAGGGGGCAGCCGCAATCCTTTCGAAACTGGCGAAACTGGCGGAAAATGGGGCGTAAGGGGGGCTTTAATGCGATCCCGCGTCATAATATTTTGGCAAGGGATATCGGTCATGTTATTGCCCGAATTGCGCCCTTGAAGGGCAGACAAGATTTTTGCGGTGGTGGACGCCACCCGGACCGCCAAGGAAGGCAAGGACTTTCAATGGAATTCAGGAAACCTCTCATTGCCGGTATGACGGCGGTGGCACTGATGATGTCGCCGATGTCGGCCTTCGCTCAGGACGCTACCCCGCCGGCTGAAGCGCCGGCTGCCGAAGCCCCTGCCGCTGAAGCTCCCGCTGCAAATGCTGCTGCCGCGACGCCGGGGTCGGCTTCGCAGAACTGGCTCAAGGTTTGCGATCCCCTGCCCGATGGGCAAAAGGCCTGCATCATGCGCCAGGTGGTTCTGGCCAATGGTCAGTTCCTCGGCTCGTTCCTGCTGCGCGACGATCCGGGCCAGGAAAGCCGCCTGCTCGCCGTTGCCGCCGTGCCGCTCGGGGTGCTGCTGCCTTTCGGCCTGACCTGGCAGATCGACGGTGCCAAGCCCGTCCGCGTGCCCTACATGATCTGCGATCCCACTTCCTGCGCCACGCAGCTGGTGATCAATGAGCAGTATGTGAACTCGATGAAGCGCGGCAACACGCTCAAGCTGACGGCCAAGAACCGCCAGAACGAAGATCTGACCATCGAGATCACGCTCGCCGGCTTCACCGCAGCCTATGATAGCGACACCTCGCTGACCTTCGACCAGTTCCGTCAGGAAACCACGGGCGAAAACGCTCTCGAGCAGGTTCTGCAGGACCGCGCAGAAGCCCTCCGCCAGCAGCTTACCACCCAGGGCGACGCAGCCCCGGCAGCCGGCACCGAAGCCCCTGCTGCGCAGTAAGCGCGACGGATATTGAATTGGAAAAGGGCGTGGCTCCAGCCGCGCCCTTTTTTTTATTGGCCTCAGGAGCGCTGGCCCATGCCCAACGCAAAGGCCTCTCGGCGCAGTGGCGGCAGAAGTTTGAGGGCCCAGAGCCCACCAGCGCGGAGCATCTGACTGGGCAGCATGTCGGCGAGGAGCGAGCGGAACAAGGCATCAACCATGCCGCCGGTGCGCGCGAGATCGCCGCTGCGGCGGCGGGCATAATCGGCGCTGACCGCCTCGGCCCAATCACTGCGGTGCCTGTCAGTGGCGGCGAGCGCGGCGACGAGATCGGCCACGTCGCGGAGGCCGAGATTGAGCCCCTGTGCACCGATCGGCGGGAAGGCATGGGCGGATTCGCCGACCAGCACAGTGCCCTCGCGTCCGGCCTCGGAGACGCTGAGAACGCTCAATGGGAAGATGAAACTTGGCGACGCCAGCGTGATGGCACCGAAAAGGCCCTGGGACCGCTGTCTGAGGGCAGTAAGGAGGCTTTCCTCACCACCGGCCTGCGCCGCGCGCAAACTGGCCTCCTCGTCGATCCAGACGAGATTGGCTCGATTGCCCCCGGCCGGAACCAGGGTGAACGGGCCGTGGGGATAGTGAAACTCTATGGACGTGCCGCCGATCGAGCGGCCGAGCTCAAGATCGCAGACCAACGCCGATTCGGAAAACTGGTGCTCCCGGGTAGCGATGCCAGCGGCGGCGCGGATCAGCGACTTCTTGCCATCGGCACCGACAACCAGCGGTGCCGCCAGCTCGGTGCCGTCCGACAGGGTGACGATCCCCCGCCCATCGGTTCGGCGATAGGCGGTGACGGCCTCGTGCCACGTGCGCAACCCGGTGGCGGGCGCCGGGGACTGAAACTGTTCAAGCAGCCGCGCATTTCCAAAATTCCAGCCGAAGGCGGTCATGCCCGCTTCGGCCGCGTCAAACAGCGTCTCGGGCGCCCGGATCAGGCGCGGCGTGGCATCGATGATGCGGATGGCGGTCAGCGGATTGCCGAGCCCCTCGGGTTCATCAATGAGTCCGGCGTCACGCAAAAACGCGACACTGGGCATCATCAGCGCCGAGGTGCGGCGATCCGGCGGTGACTTGGGCGCGAGGTGGATGATGTCATATCCGGCGCGGGCCAGGCTGACCGCTGCCGCGAGGCCGGCAAGGCCCCCGCCCACCACGATGATGTCGGCGTCTTTCTCAGTCATATCAGTCCGCCTGAGCTTGCAGAACAAGAGCCGGGCGCGCTGTGCCCGAGCCCTGTCCTACCACTGAGCACCCGCCAAAACCACTTCGCGTGATGCCGCAGCGGCTATTCCACGGTGACCGATTTGGCCAGATTGCGCGGCTGATCGACGTCCGTGCCCATGAAGACAGCGGTATGATAGGCGAGCAGCTGTACCGGGATGGTGGCGAGGATCGGCGCCACGAAACTATGGACGTGCGGGACGATGATCGTCTCGGCAACGCCGTGCCCGACGCTCTCTGCACCCTCTTCGTCAGTGATGAGAATGATCTTTCCGCCGCGAGCAGCGACTTCCTGCATATTGGAAAGGGTCTTGTCGACGAGCTCGTCGGAAGGCGCCACGACGATCACCGGCATGGCTTCGTCCACAAGCGCGATGGGGCCATGCTTAAGTTCACCTGCAGCATAACCTTCTGCGTGTATGTAACTGATTTCCTTTAGCTTTAACGCGCCTTCCATGGCAATCGGGAACATCGGACCGCGCCCTAGATAGAGCACATCCTTGGCCTTGGAGAGCCCCTTCGCAATGTCGGCGATCTGCCCCTCTGCACCGAGTGCGGTCGAGACGGCAGACGGCAGGGCGACAAGCGCCTGCACCAGTTCCTGCTCCTGCTCGACGCTGATCACACCACGGGCGCGACCGGCGGCGATGGCAAGGCTGGCCAGCGCGGTGAGCTGGGCGGTAAGCGCCTTGGTGGAGGCAACGCCGATTTCCGGACCACACAGAATGGGGAAGACGACGCCGGACTCACGCGCAATGGTGGATTCGAGCGTGTTGACGAGGCTGGCCACATGCTGGCCCTGCCCGGCGCAATAGCGCAGCGCGGCGAGCGTGTCGGCAGTCTCGCCGGACTGCGAGATGAAGAGCGACAGCCCACCCTTGTCCAGCGGCGGCTCGCGATAACGGAACTCGCTGGCGACATCGATGTCCACCGGCAGCCGGGCATAGCGCTCGAACCAGTATTTGGCGACGGCGCCGGCATAATAGGCGGTGCCGCAGGCGCTGATGGTAAGGCGCGTCAGGTCGGAAAAGTCGAACGGCAGCGCCTCGCGGATAGCAACCTTCTCGGTGCCCATGTCCACATAGTGGCTGAGGGTGTGAGAGATGGTCTGGGGCTGTTCGTAGATTTCCTTGGCCATGAAATGGCGGTGATTGCCCTTGTCGACGAGAAGGGCGGAGGCCTGCGACAGCATCTGCTCGCGCTGCACCAGCGCATCGCGACCATCGCGAATGGTGACGCCCTGCGGTGTGATGACAGCCCAGTCGCCGTCTTCGAGATAGGTCAAGCGCGAGGTGAACGGCGCCAGCGCCATCGCGTCGGACCCCAGATACATTTCGGTCTCGCCATAGCCGATGGCCAACGGCGCACCGTGGCGAGCCGCAATCAGCAGGCCGTTCTGATCCTTGAAGAGGAAGGCCAGGGCAAAGGCGCCCTTGAGCTTTTTCAGCGTCCGGGCAACGGCGAGTTCCGGATCGGCGCCATTGGCAAGTTCGCGGCTCACCCAGAGCGCCACTGATTCCGTGTCGGTCTGGGTCTGGGGCAGATAGCCATCCTGAGCCAGATCGGCGAGCAGCTCGCGAAAATTCTCAATGATGCCATTGTGTACGACCGCGACGCGATCGGTTGCATGGGGATGGGCATTGGTCTCGGTGGGAGCGCCATGGGTTGCCCAGCGCGTGTGACCGATGCCGACAAAGCCGTCGAGCGGCTCGAAATTGAGTTTTTGGGCGAGATTGCCCAGCTTGCCCTCGGCGCGGCGACGCATGATCGCGCCACCCTCGAGCGTGGCCACCCCAGCACTGTCGTAGCCGCGATATTCGAGGCGTTTCAGCGCATCGACGAGGCGACCCGCGACCGGCGCGTCACCGACAATTCCGACAATCCCGCACATCTCATTTCCCCTTGGCGGCTTTGCGCGCCAGCGCTTTTTCACGGAGCCGGGCCGCATAGCCTGGCTTGTTTTCCTGCCGGGCCCGGCCGAGCGCCAGGGCGCCATCGGGCACATCTTCGGTGATGACGCTGCCCGACGCGGTATAGGCGCCATTGCCGATGCGGACCGGCGCCACCAGCGAGGCATTGGAGCCGATGAAGGCATTGTCCCCGATAATGGTCTTGTCCTTGTTCACGCCGTCATAGTTACAGGTGATCGTCCCGGCGCCGATATTGGTCTTTTCCCCGATCTCGGCGTCACCGAGATAGGACAGGTGGCCAGCCTTGGTGCCAGCGCCGATCTTAGACTTTTTGACCTCGACGAAATTGCCCAAGTGGACGTCCGGCCCCAATTCCGCCCCCCCACGAATGCGCACAAAGGGGCCGAGCGTCGCCCCCTCCCCGATCCGGACATCCTCGATATCGCAGAAGGCCCGGATCTCGACATTATCGGCGATCGAGACGCCGGCCCCAATAACTACATTGGGGAAGATGGTGACGTCTTTTCCGATCTGTGTGTCCCAGGAAAACCATGTGCTGGCCGGATCGCGCAGGGTCACGCCGGCCTTCATGAATTCCTCGCGGCGGAACTCCTGGAACAGCGTCTCGGCGCGTGCCAGCTGGCTGCGGTCGTTGACGCCCATGACGTCATTCTCCGGCGCGATGCCATAGCCCACCGTTTTGCCGGCGGCATTGGCCAGCTCGACGAGATCGGGCAGGTAATATTCGCCCTGGGCATTGTCATTGCCGACCTTGTCGATGAGATCGCGGAAAACCTCCGCCTTGAACGCTAGGATACAGGCATTGCAGAGGCCGATCTGGCGCTCTTCCTCGGTGGCATCCTTGTGCTCGCGGATGGCCAGAAGGCGCTCGCCATCGGTGATGAAGCGGCCATAACCGGTCGGATCCTTAGGCTCAAATCCGAGGATCGCCACGTCAAGGCCTGCGTCGAGCCGATCGATGACAGTGCGGAAATTGACGCCCCGCAGCAGTGGGTGGTCACCATAGACAACAGCGATATAGCCGCTGGCGCTGTCGAACAGCTCGCGCGCCATGGCGGCAGCATGGGCTGTGCCCTTGGGCTCGGGCTGTTCGAAATGAACGATATCCGGCTCGAGCGCGGAGACCCTTTCGCGGATTTCCTGATGACGGGGACCGGTGACAAGTGCGACCCGCGAGGATCCTGCTTCCCGCGCAGCACGGGCAACATGGGCAACGATCGGAAGCCCGCCGACCGGGTGAAGAACCTTGGGGGTGCGCGACTTCATCCGCGTCCCCTCGCCCGCTGCGAGAATGATGGAAAGCAGTTCAGTCATGCGCATACTCCGCCTCGGGCGGCTTCTCGCCACCCATTGCTACTATTTTATGGCGGTAACAGTTGGCGAACAGATAACTGATACCGCACAATCCTGGGCGTAATGCCCTTGATTCGCAGGCATGTCGAGGATCGGTCATTGGTGCGCACATCGGAACAATTCCGTCAGACTGACGTCCGCAACTGGGGGCTTGTTGCCCTGATGTGCGGTGGACTGGCGGTTTTCGGGGCAAATGTCTCGGCAATACTGCCCTCTTCGCTGCTCGTCGGGCTGCACACATCGCGCCTCGAAGGCGCTTCGCTGGTGCAGCTGCGGCAGGAAATTGCCGAGCTCCGCACCGAATCGGCGCGCCTCAGACGCGACAATGAAGTTTTTAACGCCCGATTCTCCCTCCAGGAACAGGCCGGCAGCGACGTGACCCGTCGCGTCGGCGCCCTCGAAGTGAGCGTGCCGCACCTTATCGAATCCCTGCCCGCAAGCTCGGGCATCGACCGCTCGACCTACACAGCCTCCATCGGCACCCAGAGTGGCGATTTGCAGCCGGTCGAGGGCGGCTCGGTGCTTGTGCGCCAGGTGCCCATCCAGCAGGCCGCGGCCCAGCAGGATGCGTCCCAGCCCCTGCCGGCGCTGATCGCCTCTGCCGGCGCCACGGCGATCATGCCTGCGGCCCATGGCATTGCCATCGGCCCCTCCTTCGCGCCCGAAAGCGCGGCAGCCCAGTGGCGCGATCTCGAAGTCCGGCTCGGCTCTCTGGTCGGCGAACTGACCCCGGTGGTTGCCGACGGCAATTCGCCAGGCGCCAAGCGGATCGTCATCGGGCCGTTTCCGCAGGCCGGTGACGCCCGCATCATGTGCCAGCGCCTTGAGCAGATGGACGTCTCCTGCAGCCCAACTGATTACGTCGGGACCCTGCTCGCGCTATAAAACTGTGGGAGAGCGCCCCAGACGCGGTTATTCGGCGTATCTGCGCCGATTATCGATTGACTCCGGGGGCTGCCTGACTATTTTCCGCGACAACGCCCCACGGCGTTTGGAATGCGCCGGTAGCTCAGTGGTAGAGCATTCGACTTTTAATCGAATGGTCGCGGGTTCGACCCCCGCCCGGCGTACCACTTTTTTCTTCAAGCAAATCAATCGCTCCTGAGACCTGCCTCGCCCTGCGGCGGTGCGAGAGCGTTCGGGCCGAGCCCCTGCGCGCTGTCAGGTGTCCCGACGCGCGCCGTCGACAGATCGCGGCCTGTTGGCCGGCAACCTCGTTATCCTGAAAGAACTAGGGATTGATGGACGCTGATTGCGTGCATGCCCGGGCAAGCGAAATGTCGCCCGGGCGATGTGGCAGGAGCGCTGTTGAGCCGATCCGGCTGCAACGCGCTCCGAGACGGTGCGATTGTTACACCTTGTCGGCCTTGAGGGGGATCAGGGCGGCGAGGATGGCGCCGACGACTGATGCGATAAGGCCGAGAAACAGCGAGAAGCGGAAGCCGTCTTCGGTGGGATAGATGCCGCCGGTTGCGCTTGCCGAATGCGAGAGGATTGCGGCAACGATGGCCGCTGCAAACGCCGTGCCGAGCGAACGCATCAGCGTATTGAGGCCGTTGGCCGATGCCGTCTGGCTAATCGGCACCGAGCGCATGACAAGGCTTGGCATGGCGGCATAGCTGAGGCCAATGCCGACGCCGATGATCGTATTGGACAGGCAGACGACGAGAATTCCCGGCGGCAGCACCACGGCACTGAAATAGGCAAGGCCAATGATTGCCGCCCCCACAACCAGCAGCCATTTCGGGCCGATGCGGACAAGAAGGCGGCCGGCGATGGGCGACATGGCAAGCATGGCCAGGCCCGAGGGCATCAGCACCAGACTGGCCTGCAGAAGGGGAACTCCGAGCCCGCCAGCCTCGATGGGCAATTGCAAAAGCTGCGGGAAGGCGATCATTGCCGCGTAGAGCGAAAAGCCAATGGCGATCGAGGCGATATTGGTCACCAGCGGCGCGCCCATGAAACTGGTGCGCACGTCGACCAGCGGCTGGGCATGCCCCCACTCAAACCGGATCCACAGCGCCAGCACGGCGATGCCGCCGATTATGGAGATGAAGGTAAGCGGCGAGGTCCAACCCCATTCATTGCCCTTGGAGACGCCAAGGAGAAGGCCGGTGAGGCCCAATGAAAGGGTGATGGCGCCGATCCAGTCAAAACGCTGTCCCGGCAGCCCCTGCCCGGCTGGCACATGGATGAAAACGAGGATCAGCGAGAGTGCGCCAATCGCAGCGGCCATCCAGAACAGCGCATGCCAATCGAAATGTTCGACGACCAGCGCACTGATCGGCAGGCCGAGGGCGCCGCCGATACCGAGCGTAGCGCTGACCAAAGCGATAGCGCCGCCGAGGCGTTGCACCGGTAGATTATCACGGAGAATCGAGATGCCAAGCGGAATGACACCCATGCCAGCGCCCTGCAGCGCGCGCCCGATGATCATTGGCGTCACCGAATAGGAGAGTGCGCAGACGAGCGAACCGAGGATAAGCGCAGCGAGCAGCAGAAGGGCAATTCGCCGCTTGCCGTACATATCGCCAAGACGGCCCGAGATCGGCGTGACGATGGAAGACACCAGCAAGGTGATGGTGATCACCCAGGCGGTATCATCGCGTGCCGCCGACAACAGGGCCGGCAATTGGGATTGAATTGGCACCAGAATTGTCTGCATGAACGAAGCGCCCATGCCGGCAAAGGCCAGAACGGCGACAAGTGTGCTGCTGCCGGCGGCGCCGGCAGAGCGAGCATTCGAGGGCATAGCCCCTCCTGACCGAAATTCTAAAAATCAAAGAAATGAGGATGGCAGCGCCGCGGCAAACCGGCCAGCGCGGATTTTCTCATCTCCGGCTCTACCGCCGCGCAGCGATTCTGCGCAATGGGACATCTTGCCCGGGAACACCGGCCCGGCGGTGGCGCGCAAGGCTTGAACGGGCGGGCGGAAGCCCGTACCAAGGCGGCTGGAATATCCAGCCACGTTTCTGCATCTTTGCGGCGTGCTAGCCCAAAGAGGAACCGAGCCTCGCGCTCGCCTGTTGCCATGACGCAGATCGACGACCCTGACCCTTATGCAGAGTTCGACTACCGCGCCGACGCCGGCGAGCTGTCGGAAGATTTTCGCAAGCCGATCCGCGTAAGGCGAATGCCTAGTCGGCGCGGGCCGCCGCAAACGGGCCCTGCCCGAATCGTGCAAAAACCCTAATATCCCGGCCAGTTCAGCACCAAAGAGGCGGCATGTCCCAGGACACCATGGATCTGCTCAAAGTGCTCGCCGCGACACTCATCGTGTTCGCGGTCAGCACGCTGGTCATGCTCTATACGATCTACCTGCTGGCCCAGTATGGCGCCAATCTGCCGATGATCGGCGCGCTGCCGCTGACAGCGCCGCCTGAGCTCGTGCCGCTTCTGGCGCAGAGCCAGGTGTTCTCGACACTGGCGGCCGTCCACGTAACGGCGACGGGCCTTGCGCTGCTGATGACCAGCAACACCATCGACATGGCGCTGATCATCACCGCCAAGGCGATGACGGTGATTGTCACCTCGCTGATCGGCTTTGCCGGCGGGCACATGATCTATCTGCAGCTCAACGAAAACACGCCGCTGGCGACGAGCGTACTGACCCCGGCCATGATCGCGCTGGCGGGCTATTTCCTCTTGGCGACGGTGCTGAGCGCGCCGGGCCTCCGCCGTTTCGGCAACCTGCGCTTCGTCATCGGCCTCGCGCTGATCGTCATGGGGCCGATGCTGCTGGTCTGGCTCTAGGCCGCCAGGGTCACCACCAGGGCGCCGCGGGGCGTTGCAACGACGGTGTGCTCATATTGGACGCAGGGCGCCAGCGGGTGGCTGACCAGCGTCCATTCGTCGTCATCATCCTTCTGCTCGGCCATCTGGCCGCCCAGCGAGAGGAAGGGCTCGATGGTGAAAACGAGACCATTGGTCATGCGGCGGCGCTCGGACTTGTCGGGCCAGGTGGAGATCTCACCCGGCTCGTCATGGAGGCTGTCGCCGACGCCATGACTGGCCAGATTGCGGATGAGCGTATAGCCGCCCTTCTTGGCAGCCTTACCGATAGCCGCGCCGATGTCGGCAAAGGGCGCACCAGCCTTGACCACATTGATCCCGGCCCACATCGCCTTCTTGCCATCGCGGCAGAGCGCTTCAAGGCGCGGATCGCCCTTGCCGATGATGTAGGACGCGCCGCAATCAGCGAAAACACCGTCCTTTTCGGCCGAGACGTCGATATTTATGAGATCGCCTTCGCGCAGCACCCGGCTGCCCGGAATGCCATGGGCGATTTCTTCATTCACCGAAATGCAGGTGTGGCCCGGAAAATCATAGGTCAGGATCGGGGCCGACCGCGCGCCGTTCTCGGCGAGGATTTTTGCCCCGATCTCATCCAGCTCAAGCGTGGTCATACCCGGCTGCATCGCCGCCGCCATGGCCTCGCGGGCCACGGCACAAATGCGGCCGATGGCCTTGAGTTTTTCCAGCTGCTCTTCGGTGGTGATCGTCAAAACGTCAGGCCTTGTTTGCGAGGTAGTATTTTAGGAGCCCCTGGGTCGAACTGTCGTGCCCTTCCCCGCCCTGCTGGCCCTGAACCTTGGGCAAGAGGGCCTTGGCGAGCTGTTTGCCGAGCTCGACGCCCCACTGGTCGTAGGAATTGACGTTCCAGATGACGCCCTGGACGAACACCTTGTGCTCGTAGAGCGCAACCAGCGCACCGAGCGTCTCAGGCGTCAGCTGCTTGTAGAACAGCGTGTTGGAGGGACGGTTGCCCGGGAACACCTTGTGCGGCGTCAGGGCCTTGATCTCATCCTTGGAGAGCCCCTGCGCCTTGAGCTCGCCGATCACTTCTTCCTCGGTCTTGCCGAGCATCAGTGCCTCGGACTGCGCCAGCACATTGGCCACGAGCTTGTCGTGATGCGGCGGCAGGCTTTCGTGAGGCTGGGCGGCAATCAGGAAATCGCAGGGGATGACGTCAGTGCCCTGATGGATCAGCTGGTAGAAGGCGTGCTGGCCATTGGTGCCGGGCTCGCCCCAGACGATCGGGCCGGTGGACCAGCCAACGGGCTTGCCGCTGAGGGTCACGGACTTACCGTTCGATTCCATATCCTGCTGCTGCAGATAGGCCGGGAAGCGGCTGAGGTGCTGGTCATAGGGCAGGACGGCGTGGGTCGAGAACCCCCAGGCATTGCGATACCAGACGCCAAGCAGACCCATGATGACGGGCAGATTGTCCTCGAGCGGCGTCTCGAGGAAGTGGCGATCCATGGCATCGGCGCCGGCGAGGAATTTTGCGAAATTCTCGTAGCCGACAGCCAGCGCCACCGGCAGGCCGATGGCCGACCACACTGAATAGCGGCCGCCGACCCAGTCCCAGAACCCGAAAATCCGGTCTTCCTGAATGCCGAATTTGGCGCAGGCTTCGATATTGGTCGAAACGGCAGCGAAATGACTGGAGACCGCCTCTTCACCCAGCGCATCAGCGATCCATTTCCGCGCCGAATTGGCGTTGGTCATGGTCTCGTCGGTGGTGAAGGTTTTGGAGGCGACGATGAACAGCGTCTTCTTGGGGTCTAGGCGCTTGAGGATGTCGTGGATATGGGCGCCATCGACATTGGAGACGTAGTGGGCACGCAGATCGGACCGCGAATAGGGCTCCAGCGCCAGCGTGACCATGACCGGGCCGAGATCCGACCCGCCAATGCCGATATTGACGATATCGGTGAACTGCTCGCCGCCATGGCCGCGAATATCGCCATTGCGAACGGCATCGGTGTAGGTCTCGATGGCTTTGAGAACCGCGCGGACGTCGGGCATCACGTCCTTGCCATCCACCTCGACCGGGCGGTCGCCCTGATAGCGCAGCGCCATGTGCATGACGGCGCGGTCTTCAGTGATATTGATGTGCTCGCCTTCGCACATCTGGACGCGGCGGTCTTCCACACCGGCCGCACGCGCCAGGTCGAAAAGCGCAGCCATCACCGTCTCATCGATCCGGTTTTTGGAATAGTCCAGCATGATGCCGGCGCCGCTGGCCGAGAAGCGCTTGAAGCGGTTGGGGTCCTCGGCAAACAGCAGCCGCATGGGCTGTTCGGCGATGGCCTTCTTCAGCTTGCCCAGCGCCGCAAAACCGTCCTTACGACCAGCTTTAGCCATGACCGTCTATCCCCTTGAATTACTTACAGAACCGGAAGATCGCCAGCGGCCCATGCCGCGCGTGTTTCGGCTGCAAAATCAGTGAGGCGCCCGGCCTCGATGGCGACGCGCGTCCCCGCCGTCAGTTCTTGATAATAGGCCAGGTTGATCTGGGAAAGCACCATGGCGCCCAAAATCTCTTCCTGCTTAACGAGATGGTGCAGATAGGCGCGGCTCCACCGGCGGCAGTTCGGATTGGGCGAAGCTTCGTCCAGCGGACGGTAGTCATCCTTGTGGCGCGCGTTCTTGAGGTTGATGACCCCGAAGCGCGTATAGGCGTGGCCGTGGCGACCGGCGCGCGTGGGATGGACACAGTCGAACATGTCGATACCCCGCTCGATGCCACCGAGAATGTCATCAGGCTTGCCGACGCCCATGAGATAGCGCGGGCGATCAACCGGCAGTTCTGGCGTGATGCCGGAGAGGACGCGGAACATGACTTCCTGCGGTTCACCGACGGCCAGGCCACCAACCGCATAGCCATCGAAACCGATGGACTTCAGTCCCTCGGCGGAGCGCACGCGCAGTTCCGGATCGTCGCCACCCTGAACGATGCCGAACAGCGCCCGGTTCTTCTGATTGTTGAAGGCGGTCTTGGAACGGTCTGCCCAACGCAACGACAGCTCCATGGCCCGCTCCATCTCCTTGCGCTCGGCCGGCAGGGAAATGCACTCGTCGAGCTGCATGATGATGTCGCTGTCGAGCAGCGTCTGGATCTCGATCGAGCGCTCCGGCGTCAGCTCATAGGAGGAGCCGTCGATATGCGACTTGAAGGTTACGCCATGCTCGTTGAGCTTGCGCAGCTTGGCCAGCGACATGACCTGGAAGCCGCCGCTGTCGGTCAGGATGGGGCGTTCCCAATCCATGAACGTATGCAGGCCACCCAAAGAGGCAACACGCTCGGCACCCGGGCGCAGCATGAGGTGATAGGTGTTGCCCAGGAGGATATCGGCGCCGGTCTCGCGGACCTGCTCCGGGTACATGGCCTTGACCGTGCCCGCCGTACCCACCGGCATGAAGGCGGGGGTGTGGATGGGGCCGCGGGGCGTGTCGATACGGCCGCGCCGTCCCATGCCATCTTGGGCCAGAAGGGAGAAGGTGACCTGTTTTTCTGTCGTCGTGCTCATGGGGCCGGGTTCTAGCCCTTTGACGGGCTGGGGACAATGACCCGATGCTGGATCGGCGACTGATTTCAGCCATCATCGCCGCAAGAACTGTTGCTCATCACTCTGATTCCGTCTCGAGAGATCCTCATGCGTCTCATTGCCGTCATCGCCGCCAGCGCCACCCTCCTCTCCGCCACGGGGATCGCCACTGCCAAGGACAAGGGCAGCCCCGTCCGCGAGGGCAGCTATTACGGCTCCGGCGAGGGCGATCTGACGGTCAACCTCAAGCACATCGAGAACGACGTTTTCGCCATAACCATGGAGACGCTCGTGCCCATGAACGACAACATGCCCGGCTGTGCCGGCGGGATTGATGGCGAGGTGATCCTCTCGGCCACCGGCGGCAATTTTTTCGTCGAGAACGAGGATTATGTGGCCGGCTCGGACAACCGGCTGATGAACGAGCGCTATTGCGAAGTCGAACTGGTTTTTGATGCCGACGGCTTCCTCGTCATCACCGAGAAGGACGGCTGCCTCGCCTACCACGGCGCTGCCTGCGGCTTCTCCGGCACGCTTGTTCACGAAAGCGCTGCGGGCTGAGGACCTGCGAGGGCGCCTAGCGCATTGCCTCGATCGCGCCCATCCCCAGATTGATGACACCGAAAACAAGTCCCACCTCGACCGCAAGGCCGAGGAGGCACACCAGCACGCCCAGGAAGACCCCGATGCCATCGCGATTGAGCATGGAGAAGGCGAGGATACAGAGCCCGACATTGGGCACGGCGTTGACGAATGGGATGGGGATGGTCATGGCGACGCTGATCACCATAGTGAAAATACCGTAGGGCACGGTGGCCTCAACGCCGGTCAGCCAACGCAGGCGCGGCCGGGAGAACCGAGCGATGATTGCGGTGACCCTGGCGACCTGCTCGCTGGCCAGCAGCAGCGGTTTCAGCGGCAGCTTGCGCCGTCCGATGAGGTCCGGGAGGCGGATCGGCTTGCCCAGCACCATGGCAAGCGCCACGGCGAACGTGGTCCAGGCGATGGTGCCGCCAAATCCCGGTGGCCCCGGGATCATGTTGAGGAGGGTCAGCATGAGGATCAGCAGGCGGTGCGCCTGTGGTCCCATCGCTGTTATAAGATCGGAGAAGGTGAGGTGCGAAGCCTCACCCTCCGCTGAAATGCGCCGCAGCACGGATATGATGCGGTTAACGTGTCGCGTTATCGGGGCGGACCGTGCGGTCACACCGCGTCCTCGTCGTCGCGGCTCCGATCCCGGAACAGCAGCGAGGAATCGCCATAGGAATAGAACCGGTAACCACCAGCGATCGCATGGGCGTATGCCGCCTTCATGGTGTCGAGACCTGAGAAAGCGCTCACCAGCATGAACAGGGTCGATTTCGGCAGATGGAAATTAGTCATCAGCAGGTCGACGGTGCGGAAGCGGAAGCCCGGCGTGATGAAGATGTCGGTATCGCCCATAAAGGGCTGCAGCGTGCCGGTTGCGCGGGATGCGGTCTCGAGGAGACGCAGGCTGCTGGTGCCAACGGCGACGCAGCGGCCGCCAGCGGCACGGCGGGCATTGATGCGCTCGACCGTCGCCTGATCAATCTCGCCCCATTCGGAATGCATGACGTGGTCGTCGGTGTCGTCCGCCTTCATCGGCAGGAAGGTCCCTGCCCCGACATGCAGTGTCACCCGTTCGATGGTGACGCCGATATCGGAAATCTGCTGGAGCAGCTTTTCGGTGAAATGCAGCCCGGCGGTCGGCGCAGCAACGGCGCCGTCCTCGGCGGCATAGACCGTCTGGTAGTCGACCTTGTCGCGCTCTTCGATGCCGCGCTTCGCCCCGATATAGGGCGGCAACGGCATGGCGCCGTGGGACTTGATCGCCTCGTCGAGCTCGGCGCCGCCCAGTTCAAATTCCAGCGTGACCTCGCCGGTATCGCCTTTGCCGGCCACACGGGCGCGCAGGGCGTCGGCGTCACCATTGCCGAGTTCGAGTTCGTCCAGCAGCGCTAGCTTCTTGGCTGGACGGGCAAAGGCGCGCCATGTATGCGCGTCGACGCGCTTGTGGAGGTTGAAGGACACATTGGCCCGAAGCTCCCCGCGCACCCGCGTTCCCTTGAGCTCAGCCGGCAGCACGCGCGTGTCGTTGACAACGAGCACGTCTCCGGGCTGCAGGAGGGTGAGGAGATCGGGGATGTGCCGATCTTCAATGGGCTCGCCCGGACGCACCAGCAGCAGCCGCGCGCTGTCGCGGGGCTCTGCCGGATGAAGGGCAATGAGGTTTTCGGGCAGGTCGAAGTCGAATTCTGATACGCGCATGGCGCCTCGTTAGCATTTCCTGACCCAAGCCGAAACGGGGCAGACGCAACGAAGTTGCCACGCTTCAGAAGATGCGGATCATGATCGCGCCGACAACCAGCAGCGCCGCACCGGCGAGGCGCCCCATGGATATTTCGCGCACGGCCATGCCCATGAAGCCGATCTTGTCGAGAAACATGCCGCCGACCAATTGTCCGGCCACGGACAGGGCCATGACGGCGGCAGCGCCGATCATCGGCGTCAGCATGATGTTGGAGAAGACATAGATCGCGCCCAACACCCCGCCGGCCACGAACATCCACGGCGCGGGGGCGGCGAAATCGATCGGGATATTGGCAAAGTGGCTATAGGCGAAGGCGATAGCCCAGAGGAAGATCGCGCCAGCCACGAAGGAAACGCCGGCCGCAGCAATCGGCACATTCAGCGCCCGCCCGAGCTGCGCATTGATCGGCGCCTGAGTGGCGATGCACGCGCCGGCGACGATGCCGAGCAGCGCCCAGAGCACAGTTTCCATCTTCAATTGCTAACCTGAGACTTGCCGGTTGATCCGGCCTGAATGCCGGAAACACCATGATGGACACGATTCCCGGGCAGTGTCATCGGTCGGCGGCAACGAAAAAGGCGCCTGCGACCGCGGAGGTTGCAAGCGCCTTTAGGATCGGCAGATGCCGGCAGAAAAGTCTTAGGCAGCGATGTCTGCTGCGACCTTGACAGAGATCATCTTGTCCGGATTGACGACGGGCTCGCCGCGCTTGATCTGGTCGACATTTTCCATGCCTTCGACAACCTTGCCCCAGACGGTGTACTGGCGGTCGAGGAAGCGGGCGTCGTCAAAGCAGATGAAGAACTGCGAATTGGCGCTGTCCGGGTTCTGGGCGCGAGCCATGGAGGCGACGCCACGAACGTGCGGCTCGGCGCTGAATTCGGCCTTGAGGTCCGGATACTGCGAACCGCCGGTACCACGACCCTGCGGGCAACCGGTCTGGGCCATGAAGCCCTCGATCACGCGGTGGAACACGATACCATCGTAAAAACCTTCACGGGCCAGCTTCTTGATATGGGCGACGTGGTTCGGAGCCAGGTCGGGACGCATCTCGATGACGACATTGCCCTTGGTGGTTTCGATGACGAGGGTGTTTTCGGGATCGGCGTAATCGGCCATTTGAAAGTTCCTTTTTCGGATGGTGCCCGGATGTAAGCGGGATGAATGGCGAGCGCAAGGCAAGAGCGCCATTCACTAGAGAGTGTGCGCAACCACCTGACCATTGCGGAGGGTGACGATACGGTCGGCTCGGCGGGCCAGATCGTAATTGTGCGTGGCAATCAGCGCGGCAGCGCCTTCGTTGCGGATGAGCGACTGCAGGGCTTCAAACACCCGGTCGCTGGTCTCCGGATCGAGATTGCCGGTAGGCTCGTCTGCGAGGATGACGCGCGGATGATTGGCCGCAGCACGGGCGATGGCGACGCGCTGCTGCTCACCACCCGAGAGTTCGGCCGGACGATGATCGGCGCGATGGCCGACACCCAGAAGATCGAGCAGTTCCTGCGCTCGCACCCTGGCGGCCTCCGGGCTCTGTCCGTCGATCAGCTGCGGCATGGCCACATTCTCGATGGCCGAGAATTCGGGCAGCAGATGATGGAACTGGTAGACATAGCCGACGGTCGAGCGACGCAACTGCGTGCGGCCACGGTCGTTGAGGCCACTGGTCTTGACCCCGACGATCTCGACCTCGCCCGCCTGCGGCGCTTCGAGCAGCCCGCAGAGATGGAGCAGTGTCGACTTGCCTGCGCCCGAGGGGGCGACCAGGGCGACGAGTTCACCGCTTTCGACCACCATATCGGCGGCCTCGAGCACGCGAACCATGCGTTCGCCCTCGCCATAATGGCGATGGACACCGGAGAGGCGCAGGTGGGGATTACTCATAGCGCAGCGCCTCGATTGGATCATATTGAGCGGCACGCCACGCCGGATAGAGCGTCGCCAGGAAGCTCAGCCCCAGCGCCAACGCCACCACCACGGTGACCTCCACCGGATCTGTCTTGCTCGGCAGTGCCGAGAGGAAGAACACTTCCGGCGGGAAGAGCGCGATGCCCAGCGTGTTGGAAATGGCGGCGCGAAGGGTCTCGGCATTTGCGGCAACGATCAGACCGAGGACCAGCCCGGTCAGCGTGCCGATGACGCCGATGGCGGTGCCGGTGATCGAGAAGATGCGCATGATGGCGCCGCGTGTCGCGCCCATGGTGCGCAGCACCGCGATATCCTTGCCCTTGTCCTTCACCAGCATGACGAGGCTGGAAATAATGTTGAAGGCGGCCACGAGGATGATCATCGACAGGATAGTGAACATCACAACGCGCTCGACCTGCAGCGCCGAAAAGAAGGTTTCGTTGCGCTGCTGCCAGTCCGTCAGCACCATGGGGCGCAGCTCGGTCTTGGCCTGCAGGCGATCCCGCATCAGGGTGATGGCATCCGGGTTCTGGATGAAAATTTCGACGGCCGAGGCCTGCCCCACGCGCTCATAGGCGGCGTCGATTTCCGCGTCGCTGGCCATGGGGTCGAGCGGGCCCATGCCGGGCTTGAGGACATCTTCGTAGAGCTTGAAATAATCCTGCGCCGGGCCGAGCGGCATGTACATGAAGTAGCTGTCGAACTCGACCATGCCGACGTTGAAGATGGCATTGACCGGGTAGGAGCGGATCTGCGGGGTCGAGCCGAATGGCGTCATGGCGCCGTCAGGATTGATGATCTGGACCTGATCGCCGATGGTCACGCCCAGCGTCTGCGCCAGGCGATAGCCGATAGCGACGCCGTTGAGCTCGTCCCAATCCTCAAAGCTGCCAAGCTCGGCCGAACTGTGCAGCAGGCTGAGCTTGCTGAGGTTTTCCTCATCCATGCCGCGAACGCTGACACCGGCCGAACTGCCGCGACCGGAGGCAAGCACCTGCCCTTCCACGAAGTAGACCGCATAGGTGACACCCTCGACGGTCTCGATGGCGTCGACGGTGTCCTTGTAGTCGGTAAACTTGCTCTCGATCGGAAAGGCCGTGAAATGGCCATTGAGCCCCAGGATCTTGTCCAGGAGTTCGGCGCGGAAGCCGTTCATCACCGACATCACCACGATCAGCGTGGCAACCCCGATGGCCACGCCAACCATGGTGAGGCTGGCGATGACCGAGATGAAAGCTTCCTTGCGCCGCGCGCGCAGATAGCGCCCAGCAATCATCCACTCGAACCGGGCAAAGGGTCGATTTGCCCGGATCACCGGGGTCTGCTGAGCGCTTTGGGTCAAATGTTGTCCATCCGCTGGGGTTCGATGAGGCCACGCAGACGTTCGACTGCGGCAGAGATCGGCAGCGTTTCACGCTCGCCGCTCTTGCGATGCTTGATTTCGACTTCGCCCGATTTAAGGCCGCGCGGCCCGAGAATGATCTGGTACGGGATGCCGACGAGATCGGCCGTGGCAAACTTGCTGCCGGCAGGCTGGTCACGGTCGTCATAGAGCATGTCGAGACCCGCCGCCGTCAGCTCACCATAGAGCTTGTCGCAAGCAGCGTCGGTGTCGGCGTCGCCGGCCTTGAGGTTGATCAGCACAGCTTCAAACGGCGCGACGGAGACCGGCCAGACAATGCCGTTCTCGTCGTGGCTGGCTTCGATGATGGCCGGCACGACGCGGGTCAGGCCGATGCCATAGGACCCCATGTGCACGATGGTTTCCTTGCCATCCGAACCGGTGACGCTGGCCTTCATCGGCTCCGAGTACTTCGTGCCGAAATAGAAGATGTGACCGACTTCGATGCCGCGGGCCGAGACGCGCTTGTCTTCGGGCACGCTGGATTCGTATTCGGCGTGATCGACCATTTCTTCGGTGGCCGCATAGAGCGAGGTCCAGTCGTTGAAGATCGGCTTGAGGTCGCCGCGGAAGTCGACGTCCTTGCCCGGGATCGGCTTGTCCAGCAGGTCGCGGTGGCAGAACACCTGGCTTTCGCCGGTTTCGGCCAGAATGATCCACTCATGGCTGAGATCGCCACCGATCGGGCCGGTGTCGGCGCGCATCGGGATGGCAGTCAGGCCCATGCGAGCATAGGTGCGCAGATAAGCCACGAACATGCGCTCATAGGCGGCGACGGCGCGATCCTTGTCGAGATCGAAGGAATAGGCATCCTTCATCAGGAATTCGCGGCTGCGCATGGTGCCGAAGCGCGGACGCACCTCGTCACGGAACTTCCACTGGATGTGGTAGAGGTTCAGCGGCAGGTCCTTGTAGGACTTCACATAGGTCCGGAAGATGTCGGTGATCATCTCCTCATTGGTGGGACCATAGAGGAACTCGCGCTCGTGCCGATCCTC